>Ga0255178_1000070_pt1 | contig 69985 bp, 35 predicted proteins | sample Atl_Atlam_RepC_8_FD_183019 | JGI IMG/M metagenome (GOLD analysis project Ga0255178, IMG submission 183019) | Freshwater microbial communities from Altamaha River, Georgia, United States - Atl_Atlam_RepC_8d | ecosystem: Environmental > Aquatic > Freshwater > River | place: USA: Georgia...
GCAACATCAGTCGATTTCCATGTCCACAACTGAGCTTATTTCAACCACAGGCTCAATTTGTGCTTTGCGCCGCATCATCTTGGAAATGAACAGAAACCGGCATTCGGCGTCGAAATATTGCTTTTGTAAATTGCCATAGTCCGCTTTGAGCATCGCCTTATCGTCCTCTGATAATTTCACAAATGCATTCATGCATTGCTCTTTGTTGCAAATTCCACACGTCTCATTTTGTGTTTTGGTTGTTGAAGGGAGAAATTGAGAAGAGCACAAAATGCATACAGGTAGATGGAATGCCATCTTTACATGGATGCATGACTTGTTTTGCACTTATGCATACGCGGCTTGGGCGGCGGCGTATTTGGGCTTGAGGGTTTAACCGTCTTTCGATGGCCGCGCCGTCGCCCACCTCCCGCCGCGGATTCCGCATGGATCGCGGCGGACGTTTTCGGGGAGGGTTCTTTCGGGGGCGACCCGGAGGATGGCTTGTGGCTCGGCATGGGTGGAATAGAAGGTCGCCGAGGTTGGAGAGCCCACTCCTTGATTACATGACGACGTGGTTGTTCTTCTTGTTCCCTCATCTCCCAACTCACAAGAGACTTCTCGTGAAAGGTACATCCCGCGATTTCGGGCACGTGCACTTGTTTGACCAATTTGTGGTCGCTACTGCGCACAATATGGACAATGTTGTCGGACACCATCGAATAATACTGACCATCTGCCGTAAAGGGTTCAGGGAAAGTTGGCAGGAATCGTTTGTGGATGATAAGCCTGCCCGACTTCAGATCACAGAGACATATCATTCCACGAAATGGAACGTAGACTAAATCACCGTTAGGTGAAAAGGCGGCGTCATGATACGACTGCTCGACCTGTAGTCCGTTGGATAGTTTAAACTCATAAGTTCGATTTCCAACTTCGTAAAACGAGCCTCCCAGTTTTCTTCCAGTTAACAAGCTATAAAGACAGCCGTCTATAAAGACCGTCTTGTTGTCCGGTGAAGGGAGAATGCAATGAGACGACGGTGATTGAATCGTTGCAATGTGCGCCCCACTCGACGTATTCCAGACCCAGATATGGTTTGAAGGACGCCCAAATGGATCCGTATTTATACTTGATACGAGCGAAACCACATATTGTCCGTTAGGACTGATTTGAAGATATTCTATGCCGTTCGGCGCCGTAAAGAAGATAAAACCTCCGTTTGGAGGATGTTCCAAACGCGTTACGGTAGTCCCATGCGGATGGATGATTCCGACACGGTAGGTTCGTCCCTTTCGTTCATCGCTGATACTCACCGCGTCCCTTTCATCCTCTGGTAACTCCGACAATGGTATCTGCAAGAGTACTGCGACCGTGCCATTATTGGAAACCCGCACAGCGTCATGTGATTTTATGGCGTGCTGGCCAACCGTCATACCCACTTCCGTGAAACCAGGCGCTTTATATCAATCCGTCAATGTCACGAGTCAATGGCAGTCGGGCAGCGGTTCGGACATCTATTATTATACGGCTGTGGGGAACGTTGGGATAGGGACGGTGAATCCAACGGCGGCGCTTCATGTGCGCCCAAATTCCACAACGACGGGTGTCATCGTTGATCAGGTAGGTGCGGGGGGTATTCTGGATCTTCGGGATGGTGGTGTGAGCAAGGTGGTGGTGGATGCGCAGGGGAACGTGGGGATAGGGACGGCGAGTCCGACGGCGGCACTGCATATCAACGGTACATTGTATTCCTCGGGCTCAGTTATACAAATACAGACGACAGTGTATTCAGGAGCAGATTCATATTCTGGAACCACGTTCGCAGATATCAACACCAACTTTGGAGTAAGTATTACACCCAAGTTTGCAAACTCAAAAATTTTGATTCAAGGCATGCTTCATATAGGTGGGCAACAGTCAACGGATGCTAGGTTTACATTCATTCGACTCGTACGGATTGTGAATGCAGTAGCTACCGAAATCGGAAATGGCACAAATACGACAACATCGAGTGTCGGTACTCCATGCATTGCTGCCCACAATTGGGGAAGTTTAAGTGCAAATGCTGCTGATGCCGATTACAACCTCCAGGTCGCGAACATCAGTGTGATTTATGTGGACACACCGAACACTTCCAATGCGATCACCTATCGCTTCAGATGGAATCCAAATCCAGGTGCTGCCGGTGGCTCACGGTTGTGCTACCTAAATCGAACCCATAGTCATGCTGATGGATATCGACCAAATACAATAAGTACGATAACGGTAACTGAGATAGCGCAGTAATTGACATCGTCATCGCAAGCACTGTGTTTTTGTATTTCATTTTTGTAAGATACGAATGTCAAAACCCGTCCACTACACGCAGAAGTACATTGCGAACAAGCATCAGTTCATTACCGTCGGGTCCAACAACAATCTGATCCCGAACATTGTCACACTTCCGAATGTAACAGCAATGACGATCTCGTCGAGCAATGTGGGTATTGGCACGACGAATCCCTTAGCATCCCTACATGTTCAGGGTAATGTACGATCACTCTATCAAGAAGGAACGAATTTCTATAATTCGAGTGTATTTGGTGACTGGGTAAATCTTGGTTCATATGAGGCGCCATCAGATAATAGTTTTGGATACAGGCTGGAGCTTAAAGTATTAGGAAACGCGGGATACGCCACAAGCGAGTTAGGTGGTGTTTCATTTATCTACGTTTCTATCAACGGCGATGGTAATGCCGCGGTTACAAATGCAAATTCATCGTTTATCAATTATAACGGCACGGCTCTGATTCATGCTGTGAAATTACAGGCAATCACACGCTTTAAATATAATGTGCTCGCTCAACTGGGATATTACCAATCCATGTCCGTCTTTGCCACTTGTACGCCTGGTAGTAAATGGATAACCAATATCTCATCTACGACCGATCCAGGTGCCAATAGTGCCACCGTTCAAAGTGGAACCCATTTGGCCAGCTTCGTAAATGGCTCCGTGGGCATCGGGACGACGAATCCACGATTTTTGCTTGATGTTTATAATTATTCTGGATCAATTTTGAGTTTGTCCGGTAACGGCGGCGCCGGTGCGACGGTCAAATTAAACTTATCTCCATGGCTCGCACGACCTGGGGGGCCTGCTTGCCAAATAGCGGCGATTGATACAGGTGACTATTCCGGTGCGATACAGTTTTTAACAGCCAGTCCTGGATCACTTGGTAATTCTACCGTTACGGAAAGGATGCGAGTTGACCAATCGGGAAACGTACTCGTAGGGACGACAAGTATCGTTGCCAATTCTGGGCTATCAGCGCCATCACTTTCCGTAGGATCTATCGGATACGGAATAGGTGAAAGCGGAATTTACATAGGAGACGGTATTGCTTCCGCGCGTTGGAAAATCATGCATGGAGGTTATAACCTTAATCTTTATCAAAACAATGGCTCTGGTACATATCTTTATCGTGGTGCTTTTGCTAATAGTACAGGAACATATACAGCCGCTTCGGATGCCACAATAAAAAAAGATATCGAAGATATTCAATATGGTGTCAAAGAAGTAATCGCTCTGCGCCCTGTATCATACAGAATGACCACGCAAGATGCTAACAGTCGGTTAAATCTTGGATTAATCGCACAAGAAGTCGCTTCAATCATTCCGGAAGTCATCTCAAAACCGAATGATTCTACAAGCTTGTATGGAATAGAATATACGTCTCTTATTCCGGTGTTGATTTCCGCAATTAAAGAACAACAAGAATCAATCACTGCTCTCAAAGCTCAGGTGGATGAACTCGCAAGTCGTATTGGATCTTGAGGTCCGTAGATCATGTTGAGGTACCCACCCTCCTCGACACCGTATACGCCATATACTCGAACGGGTGCTCGAACTCGTCCCCGTTGGTCACGTCTTGGATGCTTGTCGGGTGATCAGAGGTGTAACAGGCAACCCAGGGCTTGCCTTCGCGCATTTGCGGATGCGAATACACATTATCGTCAATGTCCGGGTTGGCGCGGGCGCAGAGGTAATCGCTCTTTTTTCCCACGTGTTTGAAGCCAATTTCTTCAAGCAACGTGCGCGTCTCTTTCGGGAATTGGCGCTGTAAAACATGAATGCGCTCGTGAACGACGAGCTCCGTGAGCTCTTTCAGCGAGCGGCTCATGGCACCGTCCGTCAAGAAGATGGCGTCGCGGCGGGTATGTGGTAAGCCGCCTTCATAGTATGCGCCCGTCACGCGCGCAAATACCCATGGCAGTTTGCTGTTGTGCTTATGGAAATACGGGGTTTCGGTGCGGATGCTCGCGAAAAAGGCGTCTGCTCTACGGCAGGCTTGCTTGAGCTTGTACTTCTCTAGCTCCGAAAACTCCGCTGGCGCAGAATGTGCACTCCAATAGATGTAATCATCATTGGAGGCTGCCTTGCGCGCGCTCAGGTCGGCCTTTGTAAGGCGATGCATGTAGCCATCCGGATCCGTCTTCAGAAAGTTGTGCGTTTTGGCCTTCGTCCAGAAGGATAGGTGGTGTGGGTCGTTCGTCGCCCACCACACGCAATACGCCACAAAGACCGCGAGAATGCTCGCTGCGAGGACATGAACGTCGCGCATCTCTTACTATTGAAATGCTAAAAGAAATCGAGGTAGAAATACAGCATTTAACAATTTAAATTTCCGATTGTCAAAGAGGCTGTATAGCGGATAGACTGAAGTGATTTCTCACCACAGCCCTCCGCCTTCGGCTCGCCTTGTCAGTACAGTTTCATTGCCTTGGTAGGCTTTGGAACAATACCAGAGTTGCGAGCCAAACTGTAGGGTCGGTTTGTGCCTGACTTGAAGCATCGGAGGATGTTCAGAGCTGCGTTCATGTCCCTGTTCAGGAAAGTGCGACAATTGGTGGAACAACACCATCGCAGTCCCCTGACCTCCCGTGCATCCTTCATCACGGGACAGAGACGTTCGTCACAGCAGTGGCAAACCTTGGTTGTATTGTACTCATCCACGAAGATGGTAGGGAAGTGCTTGGCACACCTCTTGCTTACATAGGTTGTGGGAGCAGACAATTCGTTTTTGGAAGTGGGGTTGAACTTGGCAGCCCCGTAAGCAATGACAGGTTTCACCTCTCCGTTCATGGTCTGGAAGAAGGTGTCCAGCGTTTTGCGTTTCAGGCAATAGACACGGAAGCGTTCCCTGCCCCACTTCTTGGCGGTCTTCGCATCCCATAGGGTGGCATAGACAGATTTGTAGTCGGCAAGAAACTTGTCCCATGTCTCTTCTTGGATGGTTTTGGGGCTAGTCTGGCGGTAGGTGAGCTCAGCTTCCGCAATGTCTGCTTCCCACTTGGCAGCCTTGCGGTTGGCAGTTTTCATTCCTGCCGAGGTATAGTACTCCCCACGGGTGAGCTTATAGGACTTTACCGCCCCATTGGACAGCTCTTCCACTCCAAACATCAGGTTGGTGCGACCAGGGTCAATGGCAATGACCCGTTCTGCCTTCTTCAATTGGCGGTTACTCACATCACTCACTGCCTTTGGGACGTGGAAGTGGAAGCACACGGACACACCATCTGTCTCCACCATGTGGCTGAACTCTCCCGAACACAAACCATTTAGCTTGAACACGCTGCCAAAGTGCTCATCCCGCAATGCCATGAAGTCAGCCTTATTTGCTTTGGTCAGTCCTACGTTCTTCATCATCTCCCACAAGACGGTGGTATCCATGGTAAGGAAATGGCACTTGATGCGACAAAGTGGGGCGAGCGTAAAACGCTTCCCCGCACCCGCCTCCAACGTTTCCATGAACTGAAGAATGTGGTAGAAGTACCGCACCACCTTCTCCATGTGGGTTCCAAGCCATGTCAGCGTAATCCCATCTTCTTCGGTGCCAAGCAAAACCCGTTGCTGTAAGACAAAGGCTCTGGCATCTTCGGGTACTTCTGCCCTACACCCCCATCCATTGATGGCACAACGGATAGCGTAGCCATGTTCCTTCGCAATCCCGTTCTGCTCGCACCAACGAGCCACATAGCCCTTCTGTCTCTTGTCAAAGGTAAAGACAAGCGAGTTTTTGAAGTTGGTCATGTATTGCTTGGAAGCATACACATAGGCTTGTGTGTCGCCTCGGCACTTTTCAGTAGTAGGGAAGCTTTTGAAACTTCTATCCCAAACCTCCCTCAGCACATCATTCGCCTTATACAACTTTCCAACACCAATGTTGAAGCACTGTAGGTAAAGCGTCTGGTCAGTGAGGTCAGGTAGGGGCAGCCCATGGTTGAGACAGTGAAGGAGCAAGCGATTGAACACCAATGCCCCCTTGTGCGTGATTTTGGAAGTGGTGAGCACCCACCGCTGGATTTCGGGCATAAGTGATTTCTCCAGCAACCTCCCTTGGAGGCTACACTTGACCACCCGCTCTTGTTTCCCCTTTCGGTCTTTTAACCGTTGAACGACATCGGGTCGTTTTCGTTCTTTCTCTTCCATTACATCTATTTTCGTTCCTACATAATGTTTAGAAAATAATCCTTAAGTCATTTTCGTTTTCTCCTAATGTTGTAAGACAACATGCCAACACATCGTTCTGCCGACTACAAGCTGGCTGCGGTAAGGTACTTTCAGCAACATGGCAACCTCGCCGAGACATGCCGTGAGCTTCAATGCCATCCTCGCTCCTTGCTAAACTGGGTAAAGAGGTACGAAGAGGATAATACGGTAGAGCGGAAGCCAAGACCGCAAGGTGCGTACAAGGTATCCAAAGCACATGTCAAATCACTGTTGGCAAAAGTCAAACAAGACCCAGATGTTAGTTTGATTGACCTTCAAACCATGCTTCACAACAAACATGATGTGGAACTCTCCTTAACCCACATCCAACGGATATTGAATGACAACAACATATCCCTGAAACTGAAGGTGAAACGACACTTGCCTGCTACGTACCGAGGCAAAGAGCGAAACCACACAAAAGAGATGGAGGATTTTCACAGACAAATATCTCAAAGACCCATAGACAACATCATATCCATGGATGAGACATCGGTTCATGTTGGCATGAGCAGGAACTATGGTCGGGGCAAGATTGGGCTGCGTGTCTATGAATACACGAAGGACAACGTGGTGTTTCAAAAGAAGACATTGCTGGTTGCTATCAATACCCAGGGTGTCGTATCTTGGAAGCTGTATGACAAGGGAGGCATGACATCCGATAGGATGGTAGATTTCCTCCAAGAGATGCTACGAAACCGCAAGAACACCGTTGTTCTCATGGATAATACACCTGCACACTCTGCCAAACGGGTAAGAGAGTTTGTACAGGCGACAGGGAGCGAGCTTATCTACAGCGTACCCTATTCACCTCAGACCAACCCAATTGAAGAGTATTTCAACCAACTCAAACACTATATCCGCAAGGAGAAGGCTCGGTCATTGCAAGAGTTAGACACTGCAATCCGTAACGCTATGGCAACCATTGAACAAAAGGGCAATGTACAAAACTACTTCCTACATGCTTTTCAACCTGAGGCATGGAAGAAGCGGAAAAACAGAGTGAAACCACCCAAGGTATATAAATCGGAAAATTAAATTGTTAAAAGTATTAATTTCATGATGTTTGTGTAAGAAGAGATGTTTCGTTCATTAAGAACACGTGTCAGCAAAAGCATCGACGAGAGGAAAGCGAAACAGCTATTCGATGCAATAAAGGATGGTAATGCGAACAAGGTCAACACTCTTCTAGACGAAGGCGTCGATCCTACCCATACATATTTAATAACTGATGTGCCGTTAGGTTTCGCCATTGAAAAAAATAAATTCGAGATCGTGCGTATATTGCTTGAGCACGGAGCCGATCCAAATGTAGGCTCCAAGATACCGGGAATGACTACCCCGCTGTATGTTGCTACCTATTCTGACAATTTGGAACTGGCGCGTATGCTTCTGGCGTTTGGAGCCGACCCTAACTTACAATCGGATATTGGAATTGGTATTTCTAGGCGTCCTCTGATCACAGCGGTTTCCAAGGGCAACATTCAAATGGTGAGGCTCCTATTAGACGGTGGAGGGGATCCAAACTTGAGTGAAGAGGATTTCAGCACACCCTTATCGAACGCGGTCGAAGCTGGAAACATTCAGATTGTTAGGGTATTGATTGAAAACGGGGCGCACGCAGTGCGTTCTATGCGTCTGTTAAACAAAGCGGCTTACCAGGGTCATACTGCAATTCTAAAGTTGCTACTTGACCTAGGTTTAGGAGACGTAAATGATGCAGATTCTTTAGGATTGACGCCATTACACCAAGCGGCCGAGCGAGGGAGAACACAGACATGTAAATTGCTATTAGAACGCGGCGCAAACACGAACGCAGCGGATAATACAGGTGCAACCGCATTACACCAAGCTTCAGAATATGGCCATGTGGAGGTTGTCCAGCTCCTTTTGGCGCATGGTGCAGATCCAAATATGAGCGATAGATACGGTCGCCGAGCGATTGACTACGCCCAGATGCGCGGCCGGTCACGCTACAATGCGTCCATCGTGATCAATCCAAATGTAGCGGCGTTTCAACGCATCGTCGAATTGCTCTCGGGACCAGCATTACCACCACCGGAACCCATACCTGTACTCGGCAGGGTGGTTTTGCGCAATGCCTATAAGGATCTAGGTGTTGAGCCGGATGCGAAACCTGAGGATATTCGGAAGGCTTACATGGCCCTTCGAAGAGCTCTCGAAAAACAAGAGCGGGCGGCGACAAGGGGCATAAGATCGTCTCCATCTCTTGCCTCCATTACGGCCTCCTACAACATCTTGAAAAACCACCGCGAGGAGTACGACGCTGTGGTTACCATACCCAAGCGGGATCTATTGAAAAAGATCCGCGAGGTTTGCTTCGACGATGCCGACCCCATTTCAATGAAGAGCTTTGAAGACATGTCCTTGGAAGAGCTCCGTAGGGTCTATGTCATTTCAGCTAAAGAGGACAAACGGATTGAACAGGCTCGGGTCAAGGGTCACTGCTTTGAGAAGAGCACCCTGAAAGAAATGATCAAGAACGGAATACAACGAAACCCAATGACCCGCGAGCCTTTGCGACCTCAGCTGTTGGAAGAGCTGGCGAAGAGAAGTGCGGGCGGAAAACGGTCTGGACGCGGCGGTCGCAAGGAGAAATGATTTTTTGTTGCGCGCATTAAGCGCGGATTTGCCAAAGCCATCCAAAAAAGTCATACAACGATGTGTTTGACACATCTTATCGGTATTCATAGGCTCCACAGGTTGAGAGCGCTGCGAATAAATGGCGATGCGCATTGCCTGATCAAAGTTCCTTCTCCAAGACAATGTAGAAACCACCCTTCATCAACATTTTTTGGTTTTTGTGGTAGAGCTTCGCACTCAGATCTCCGCATCCTTTCACCAAGTCTTTTATCATATCGATATCGGCTTGATAAACCTCTTTGTATTTACGATATTTATACTTCTTTAGGAGTGCCTTGACACATCCCTCGGCACTCACAATATCGGGCACTTGATACATGTACATCACTTCAATATCATCGGCGCGCCCCGAGTCATAGTTCCGCAAACGCGATAGCAAGTCTTTTGATCGTCCAATTTTAAAAATTCCATCCTTATGCTCAGAGGCGCGAATCACATAGAGATAACCCGCTTTGGGATCCACGTCACCCAGTCCTTTTTTATCGCGTTGATTACGCTCTAAGCGTTCAATCTCATGTTGCATACCTTGCAACGTTTGCATACGGTATTTCAGAAACATATTCTCAATTTCGATAAAGTACGTTCGCACCATTTCGGCATTTTTACTGCGAGACGTCATTGCAAGGCGCTTGAAGCAATCTGGTGTGATGAGGTATAATTTATGATTGTTTGACCGAGGATCGCTTTTTTGAGCCTTCGTATTGAGTTCGACCACGTAATCGAAACCTGCTCTATATGACTTTCGCAATGTCTTCGCAAGGATATCTTTGTTTGCGGAAAGCCATTTCGCTACAACATCCAATCGAATCACGGTATCCGTCTGGTTTGTTGTTTCGTCGTAAAATTCAAACAGCTCATCCACAAATTTGGCAGGTACTGTTGACGTCATCTTCACAAACTCCTTCGCACTCATTTCCGGCATTCCTTTCTATATTATATGGGACATTTTTAAAATCGCACCTAGGTGCGATTTTAAATTAACTCTTCGTGAGGTTCCAACATTTGCCGAGACTCAAGAGCATCCAAGTAGCCACATCGGCGGTAGATGAGACGGCGCTCGGATACGAATTGATACGCAAGCGACACCGTGACATCTTTAATGATGGCCACCACCATCACTGCCACGGCCGCGGAGCGCACATTGCCCTCCAAGCAATGTAGATATACTGTAATGCCATCTTGCATCAATTCGATGGTGCTCGCAACCGCCTTCCTCAGATTCCGCAGACTCGTTTCCCTTTCGATGTGGAACGCCGCCGGGAAGCGGAAATGTAAGACGCTCGGGTCGTGCGGTACGACTTCCGGACACTCATCGGCGGGCGCCACGCACACTACTGCACCCACGCCGAGTGCGCGCAAGGTCTCTGCGGTGTAACGTGAAGAGCCAAGTATGAGTCGTGTCAAGAGGCAAGTATAGTCGGAGTCCATATTTACAAAACGTAGTCATTGTACCGTTTAACATTACATATACATCGTCGACACCGCCGCTGACTTCGCAGAGTTGGTCTCGAAGATCATTTTTTTAATGCAGTCCTCCGTGACGACATAGGGCAGTGTGATAGGAGCCGTGTTGGGCGGAGGGACATACTGGTACATATTAATCCAGCTCGCGATGGCCTCGATGCCGCGTTTGAAATTCCGCACGCCGTGCTCCTCTGGCACACGCTGGATGATGGCGCGCAGGATCTCGTCAAAGAAGAGCACATCGTTCTCGCCAAACCCAAATTGCGCCAGAATGGTCGGCAAGAGGAAGTTCCGTGCAATACGCAGCTTGTCTTCTACGTCGAAACCCTTCACCTCAATGGTGATCATGCGGTCTTTCAGAATGGGGTCGATCTTCTCCTCGTGGTTGAAACTAAACACCATAAGCGCCTTGGACAGATCCAGATCGATTTCGCCGAAATATTTGTCATTAAATCGATCATTTTGTGTGCTATCCGTTAGATGCGTGAGCACATGGCTAATTTCTTCGCCTTTGTTTGTCTCCGATACTTTGTCCAGTTCATCGAAAAAGATCACTGGGTTCATGCACTGCGTGCGCATGAGGACTTCCGCAATTTTGCCGTACATGGAACCCTCGTAGGTGAAAGCATGGCCGTCCAAGAAGGACGCGTCGCTCGCACCACCCAGCGCCACGAAAGCAAAGGGTAGGCCGAGCGCCTTGGAAATGCCATTCTTGATGAGCGACGTCTTGCCGATGCCAGGCGGACCATGAATGCCAATGCAGTGCCCGCCAGAAGAAGGATTGGAAATCCATTGGGCGAGAATGCGCAGCAGTTGGTTCTTTGCATCTGCGTGGCCATAGACAATGGCGTCCAGTTGGCTCTTGGTGTGCTGCAGGAAGGTAGCAATTTGGTCACGGCCGGATTTGGGAGTCACTGGGAGCGGATGATAAATTCCAAGAGGGAGACGACATACGAATTGTAGCCAATTGCTGAGCTTGAAATATTCGCCGGCGCCCTCATTCATCTTCTGGAATTGATCAAGGCGTTGCAGGATGAGGCGTTTGCAGCCCAGATCCATCGCCGACGTGAGGATCTTAAAGCGCAGCGGGACGTCTGGAACGGAATTGCGTTCTTCCAGAACTTTCTCAGATGCCTTGATGGTTTCAATTTCTGTGGGCGTCAGACCGCGCAGGTAATTTTGTTCTTCCTTGGTGTATTTGCTGAGGAACTTCCGGAACAGGGCTTCGCCTTCGTTGAATTTCCGCTTCTTGGCATTCGACGAAACCAAAATGTCCTCGTCATCGTCATCGTCTGCATCTGCGGTGCCGGGCTTGCGCAGGTGCGTGAGCATGAGGTAGGGAGCCCGGTGGCGGAGGGCCTCCAGGATGCGCATGGGCACGATGGTTTTTGGTCGCCTCGTCTCTTCTTCGTCGTCCGAATCATCCTCCTCCTGAGCCTCGTCGCTGTCCTCGTTTTCGTCCGTATCGTCCTCGTCAGCTTCGGTGTCTTCGTCCATGATGTGGTCGTCAGTCATTTCGCTGTCGTCATCGGGGTCATAGTCATCGTCCGAGGAATCGTCGGCGCAAATGAAGGACGTGTCTGTGGCGTCGTCAATTTCCTCTTCCGTTGCAATAGCCAGATTTAGTGTTCCAGACTCTTCGGGTTGGTTCGGGTTAGGTTTGTTACGTTTTTGAAATCGTGTCTCCATGTCTGCGCGCCGCTCCGATGGGCATGTAGTTGCAGTAAAGTGGGTCGCGCACCTTAGATCAATTTTTACACTGGGCACTTCCAGGAGAGCGGCTACAAGGTGCTCGTGTGTGGGGTTTGGGCAAGCCCAAAAATTGATGTCGTGCCAAATTTGACAATGATTTAAAAAATCTGGCTGATAGTTTAGATTAATCGGCGGGCACAACGATTCATCATGTCCATTTACAAGGAGCTCTCTTACAATCAAGAGATCGACGTGGTAAAGGGCATTCAATTTAGTGTGCTGAGTCCAGAGGAAATTGAGCGTCGCTCGGTCGTCGAGGTCACCAAGACTGACACGTACAATGGCAACGATCCTGTTCCCGGTGGCCTGTTCGACCCTCGTATGGGCGTGCTGGAGCACAGCCGCACCTGTGCCACTTGCGAGCAAAAAAACATTTTCTGCCCCGGCCACTTTGGTCACATCAAGCTCGCGCGCCCCGTTTTCCACGCCATGTTTTACGACCACATCAAGAAGCTTCTGAAATGCGTGTGTTTCCGCTGCTCGCGAATTCTGGCGTCGCCGGAATCGCAGGATCCCAGCATTCAGGAGGGCGTTCTCAAAGCGCAGGGCATCAAGAATCTGGCCAAGCGCAACGACGCCATGTTTAAACTCATTACGGGTAAAAACAAAATCAAACACTGTGGCGATGACAAGACACCGGGTGGCTGCGGCGCCCGCCAGCCGTCGAAATTCAGCAAGCAAGGGGCGCTGCGAATTATTGCAGAGTGGAAAGATTCGGTCAAGGAGACGGATCCGAAAATCGAAGCGCGCGAGCTGACGGCCGAGGACGTGTTGCGCATTTTCGAGCGCATTACAGAGCGCGACATGGAGCTGCTTGGTTTCAATCCCAAGTGGAACCGTCCGGAGTGGATGATCTGTCAGGTGCTGGTCGTGCCTCCGCCAGCTGTGCGGCCGTCGATCATTGAGGAGAATGGGCAGCGGCGCGAAGACGACCTCACCCATAAGCTGTGCGACATTGTGAAGACCAACAACCAGCTCAAGCAACGCCTGGAGAAGTCTCAGGTGAATGAAGAACACGTGCGGCTGACCACGCAGGTCCTGCAGTATCATGTCGCCACGTTCATCGACAATCAGATTCCGGGTCTGCCACCGGCGCAGCAGCGCAATGGTCGGCGCCTCAAGTCGATTTCTGATCGTCTCAAGAAGAAGGAGGGGCGCATTCGTGGCAACCTGAATGGCAAGCGTGTGGATCAGAGTGCGCGTTCCGTCATCACGCCGGATCCTTACATCAGTCTGGATGAGCTGGGTGTGCCAATCAAGGTTGCTATGAACCTGACGTTCCCCGAGGAGGTCAATGATCTCAACATCGAGGAGATGCGCCGCATCGTGCGCAATGGCCCCGATGTGTGGCCGGGTGCCAAGTATGTGCGGCTCGCGAGCACTCATGAGACCAAGTCGCTGCGCTACGCGGATCGCAACATGCTGGCGGCGCAACTCGTGCCCGGCGACATTGTGGATCGACACCTGCACGACGGCGACTATGTGCTGTTCAACCGTCAGCCGTCGCTGCACAAGATGTCCATGATGTGCCACAAGGCCAAGGTGATGCCGTACAATACGTTCCGTCTGAACGTACTCGTCTGCACACCATACAACGCCGACTTTGATGGAGATAAATGCTTACCATAATGGTCTTGTCTCCAACAGGCAGCTGCTTCCAAGGTTGTGGTATGTACCTTGGAAGGAAAACAGTGGAAACAACCACCTGATTCGTAGGATGTGTGTGCCTGCGAATGAGCATATAACTGCCTAGTAGGTGGTGCAAGCACCGCCTGCAAGATGCTCAAATTGCGGGAAACCCCTGAGAGCCTAACTGTACTACTGTCGTGTAGGAATACACGTACAGAACTGCGCGTAATGGCGCAGGTATGGTAAAAACCAGTTAGGATTGGGCAATCCGCAGCCAAGCTCCCCACCCTCGACTTCGGCAGAGGCGGGAGAAGGTTCAGAGACTAAATGGGTGTCGGTTACCGATGAAGGCCTAGCCAGCCCGAGGTAGCTTAAGATATAGTCCGGCTGCACGCGAAAGCATGCAGGTTACACGGAGATGAATACACACATGCCCCAAAGCATTCAAACCATGAGCGAGCTCATGGACTTTGCATCCGTTCCCTACCACATCATTACTCCCAAGGACGGCAGCCCTGTGATCGAGGTCGTGCAAGACACCATGTTGGGCGCGTACCGCCTCACCAAGAACCACGTGCGGATGCGGGACAAGACGTTCGCGAATCTGCAGATGGTCAACAGCTACTTCACAGGTGCCCTGCCGTCGCCCAAGGACGCTGCCCATCACCTCTTCTCGGGTCGCCAGCTATACTCAGCGATCACGCCACCTGGTTTCTATATGAAGACGGCCAACAAGAAAAAGATGCCCGTCATGATCGAGAACGGCGAATACGTGGACGACGATAAAGCGGGACCCACTGACAAGAAGGTGTATACAGACATGTCCAAGGGTATGCTGCCGCTGATTTTCCATGATTATGGACCTTTTGAGGTTCGGCGATTCCTGGACAATCTACAGCGCACGGTCTGCCGCTGGCTGATGACGTCGGGTTTCAGTGTCGGCATCAGTGATCTGGTCATCACAGAGAAGGAGGTCATGGGAAAGCTGCAAGAAAGCATCAAGAAGATGAAGGAGGACGCCTACAAGGTCATCAAAGAGGTGCGCGATGGCGAAATCAAGAAACTGACCATGTTTGAAAACAACGAGTATCTGGAGCAGGAACTCATGCGAATTCTGAACGAAGCAACTAAACTGGCGAGCGACGTGGGCGCCAACGACGACAACATCAATCGCATGATGAACATGGTAAACTCAGGCTCCAAGGGCAAGGATACCAACATTCAGCAAATGATGGCTTGCGTCGGCCAACAAAACGTAGATGGAAAGCGCGTGGGCTACGGCTACACGGATCGCACGCTGCCCCACTACGTCAAATTCGACGATGGACCAGAGGCGCGCGGGTTCGTAACGAACTCGTTCATCGGCGGCCTGACGCCACAGGAAGTCTTCTTCCACGCCATGGGCGGTCGTGAAGGACTGATTGACACGGCTGTAAAAACGAGCGAGACAGGATATTTGCAACGTCGTCTGATCAAGGCGATGGAGGACTGCAAGGTTTACTATGACCAGACCGTTCGCAACGCGTCGGGCTCCATCGTGCAGTTCATCTACGGTGAGGACGGCATGGAGGGCACCAAGGTCGAGAAGCAGCGCGTCCCGACAATTGACCAGAATGTATTTGAAATTGCCCACGAGCACCTGCTCGTGGGTGACAAGGAGGACAAAGAGGCGCTCAAGAGCCTCAAGATTCACATGACCAAGGCAGCATATGACAAGATGAACAAGGACAAGACCTGGAAGGCGCGTTGCCGTGCGCACTACGAGGCGCTACTGGATGATCGGGATTTCATCATTACAAAGGTTTACCACAAAGAGCACAACGATACGGTGACCTACCCGGTGCCGTTCGCGCGCATTCTTTCTACCGCATGCAACCGCATGAAGCAAGCTGGCATTGACAAGCTGCCGGCGGATATTACGCCAGCGTACATCCTGGATAAGATAGACGAGCTCAAACGCAAGCTGTACGTCACGGATCAGGCACAAGGCATGCGATTCTTCCATGTGCTCCTGCACGCCTACCTATCGCCCAAGCCACTGATCCTGAAGCATCACATGAAACAGGCGATGTTCGATTGGATGTGTGGCGAGGTTGAACGGTACTTCAAAGAGGCTCTCTGCCCCGCAGGAGAAATGGTGGGAATTATTGCGGCGCAAAGTATCGGTGAGCCTTCGACACAGCTATCGTGTGCTAAGAACACATGCGTCCGCATCCTCTCGGGCAACGATCTGCTGCGCGGCTCTTACAATGGCGATATTGGTTCTTTCGTGGACGCACTCATGGAGAACCACAAGGATAAGGTGATGGATCTGGGCAACGACTCAACTGCGCTGTATCTACCACAAGATTACTACGTCATCGGTGTGGGAGACGACGAGAAGACGAGCTGGCGCCGAATCCTGGAAGTCAGTCGTCATCCGGCTCACGGTGGTATGGTGACCGCGAAGACGCGCAGTGGCCGCCAGACAACCGCTACGCTCAGCCACTCTTTCCTGAAGCGCACCAAGGAAGGCAAGATTGTTCCCATTGAGGGCAGCAAGCTCAAGATCGGCGACCGCATCCCAGTCGCGCGTCGCATTCCAGTGATTGAGAACCCTCTCACAGAGGTCGAGATCAACGGGCATGTGTACAGGCTGGATAAGAGTCTGGGCACACAAATTGGCGCATACCTGGCAGATGGCAAGTCGCCGGACGCAGCTGGTCTTGAGTGGATTTGCGCCGAATTCGCCGAGCACATCCCGGCATGGGTCTTCTCCGGAAACCTGGACTTCATCAACGGCATTCTGGATGCTGTCATGCAGCAGGGTGAATTCACAGGACACACGCTGGCACACGCACATGACATGAGCGTGCTGCTTGCATACACTGGCACGTTCGCCGTCCTAGGCGACGACGGCGTGCTGCGGATTCAGACAGAGGACGATCATATTCCCGAGTGTGCCGAAGTGGTGGCTTCTGCGTGCGATGCCCTGCACATGGATCTGATAAGCGATAGCAGCAGCCGGGACATCGGCCGGCGCACGCTTCAGAAATACATTGAGCTGTTCAAGGTGGAGAATGCCAAGGCCGGCAACCTACCCGACGTTGCTCAGCATATCGCCCTGCTCGAGCAGGCTGTGGACTCGAGCGTCGTTTGGGACGAGATTGTCGAGCTGGAGTATTCGGAAGATCCCAAGGAATACGTGTACGACTTCACGGTGCCTGGCAATGACAGCTTCATGGTGGACTGCGGCGTCATCGTGCATAATACGCTAGACTCCTTCCACGTGTCTGGTACGGCGGCTGCAGTGAAAGCCACATCTGGCGTACCACGCCTAAAGGAGCTGCTCAGCGTCAGCCGCAACATCAAGACGCCGTCGCTAAACATCTACCTCAAACCCGACATCGCCACGGTCTTTGATCCGGCGGAAGACGGCGACGGCGATGTCAAGGACGAGCGCGTGAATGAGGCCAAGATGCGCGCGATGCAGGTGCTGAACCAGCTGGAGATCACACGTCTCTCGGAGCTGGTTGAGAAGACGGAAATTTACTTCGACCCAGTGCTTCGCTCCGAGGACGGTGCAGTCGCCGAATACAGCACCAATCTCACCGAAGACAAGGGCATGATGGAGATTTACAACGCCTTTGAGGATCTATCCACCTTCAAGTCCGACTCGCCTTGGGTTCTGCGCATCAAGATCAACAAGGCCAAAATGAATGCCAAAGACCTTTCCATGATGGACATTTACATCCGCCTCTTCCAATCCTATCAGCGACAGATCGAGTGCCTCTTCACCGACGACAATGCCGAAGAGCTCATATTCCGCATCCGCCTCGTCCGCGAAGACACGAAAGCCGATAAGGACGGCGGCGAGGACGACACCATCGCTGCGCTCAAAGCACTAGAGCACAACGTTCTGCACAACGTGCTCATCAAGGGCACGGCCGGCATCCAAAAGGTGAGCATGCACACCTCCAACCGCAAGCTGTACAGCCCTGAGACGCAAAAATTCCACGCCGTGAGCGAGTGGGTGCTCGATACCGACGGCACTAATCTGCAAGAAATTCTCGCGAATCCTAACGTGGACGCTGAGCGCACCATCAGCAACGATGTGTGGGAAATTTACGAATGCCTGGGCGTCGAGGCGGCACGTGCGGCGATTTACAATGAGGTCATGTCGGTCATCGGCGAGAACTCGGTCAACTATCGCCACCTGTCGCTGCTCATCGACACCATGACACACCGTGGCTTCCTTTTCAGTGTGGACAGACACGGAATCAATCGTGGTGACATCGGCCCACTGGCCAAGTCGAGCTTCGAGGAGACGACGGATATGCTGATCAACGCCAGTGTCTTTAGCGACTACGATCGCATCAATGGCGTAAGTGCCAACATCATGCTGGGTCAATTGCCGCCGTGCGGCACGGGCGATAGCGATATCCTGCTCGACGAACACAAATACATGGTGCTTCTGTCGGATGCTCTCAAGCGCGCACACAAGAACGCGCGGGTGCGAGCAGCGGATATGGACGACGAGGGTGCGGACGCGGGCGCCGACGATGGGCTCTGCAACATTGCCGATCTGATGCTGGACATCAAGATCCCAGAAAAGAAACAGAATGGCTGCGTCTTTGAGCTGCCTAAAGTCGTATTCGCAACATGATCCCGCTCACGAACTTCCTCGAATAAATGACACGAGATGCTGAACATCCATGGGCGCCTCAGACAAATGATTAAAGAAAATCTCATTTTTGTACGTGATGAGTTGATACTCATCAATGTACGGGGGCTCATCCTTATTCGGGTCTCTGTAAAGCATCAGCAACGGACGCTCCGCGGATTCTTTTGGGCGATGTCTCGCTAGGTCGGCGTCATAGAACAAGCGAGACACACGCGCGTGATCGGCCGTGCTGCCGCGCTTGACGTCTGCCGTCTTCTTGTCGTGTGCACGCGAATCAATCACCAAAATATAGATTTGCATGAGCTGTGCTGCCGCATACAAAAGCACATCATTTGGCCACAGCATTGGGGCGACGCGGTTCTTCCAAAGCTCTACGCGATCGGGTTGAGTCTTGATCCATTCAGACAGGGATGTCCGTTGAGTGGGGTAGACTTGGCGCCACGCGTGCGCCATGGACTTGTATTCCAACATTTTGTCTACGAATGCGGGTGCGAATAACAACTGTCGAGCCACAAGAGCAACCATGCTCGCTTCTAATATCGGTCGAGATACCTGAATGCTGATCGATTCGCCCACATAAGCGAGCAAGTCTAAGAGGGATTCTTTGGTATACATTCCTGCGTTCGGCTCCAAGCGCTTCATGTCTTTCCACGAGGTGTCCGCTTTTGCATGTGATGTCCAACGACTCGGCAAATCTTCCGCGGTGTTTTTGCTTGGATCCGCCATGCTCGGAAGGGCGATGCGCCGAACAACGTCGCGAACTGGGTGCTGCACCTCCGTGGTAACCGACTTTTCGTTCTGCAGATAGGCGGTGGTCGGACGGAAGCCTTGAACGGGTCGCACAACTTCCTCGGGTAATCCGTGTGCAACTGCAAGCTGCGAGAATATCCACTGGTTACCGCTTGCCGCGCTCTTGCGTTTCACATCAAACTCCATGAAGGGATATTTGCTCAGCATGCCAGAGGTGCGCTTGTAAGCCTCTAGGGCGGCCTTGTCGTGCAGTGGCATTTCCTCCAAAAGCACACGCGCTTCAGCAGGGAGCTCCGACACCTTGAGCGCAGTCTTTAAATGCTCATGTAGCGCCTTGATGGGTTTCGCGCGACGCGCCTCGCTCACCGCAAAGATGGGCGCCACCCAGGTGTCGTAGTGCGCGACCATCGCCGCCGCCATCTTACGCTGAATGCGCACCCATTTTTGCGTGCGTTGGGCTTCGTTCATTTGATGGCGATACAGAGGGTCGCCAGCTTCGATGCGCACAGGGATGGCTGGGGCGCTCATGACGGGTGGGATATTGGGATTCAGGCGAATTTTGACGGGGTCGGGGTTGGGACTTGTCAGGATCTCCGTCGCTGGGCAGTCGTAACGCATGGTCTTCAGACGTTCCGAAAAGAGTTCCCATGTACCGCGGTGCATTTCAACCATACGGTCACGGTCGATGTCCGAGTGATAGCTGATCTTTTTGACATCCAAGACTTTCAACAGCGCAAGGAGTGCCCCAAAATGCAGTGCCGGAGCTTTGATAAATAACCCGTTTTTCGTCATAAATCCCAAAATCGACATGTCATCTTTTAGAACGATGGTTTCGATTTGTATGGATGGATCCGGGGCAACCGTTGCTAGAATGCGTTTGAGCAGGCGGAATGTTTCGATTGGGCGTGGCTCGCTGTAGTTCACCGGAGTTGTAGAGTCTTCTTTGTACCGAATGCATTGCATGCTCAGCTCGCGCAGCGCTGGGAAGCTGTTCGCTTTGAGTTTCGTAATGCCGGGAGAGCCTTTGGCCTTGAGCTCAATGGGGTCATACGCGCCATTCTCGTACAACATCATGATATAATCATACGATAGCCGCAGCGTCTCGTCGATTTCATCGTGATAGGTGTAGAGAGGGCAGCGCATGTACATGGAAGTATTTCCGCCCACATTGGTGTGCTTCTCCCAAATCACGAGACGCGCTTTGAAGAGGCGGAGCAGGTCATTCATCAGGTAAGTGTTCTTCGGCTCGTCCCAGCTTAGGTGCACCATAAAGTTCTGGAAGGCCTTGAAGATGGCGAGCTGGCGCGAGAGCTCGTATTGGAGTGCCGGGCTCAGGGCGTGGATGCCAGAGCTGGCGCTGGCGCTGGCGCTCGATGCCAGGGCGCTTACCAGGTCGGTCAAGCCAAACAATGTAATGTACGACTTGTGCTTTGGGTCGGTCAACCATTTCGTCAGGCGGGCAACAAGCGCTTTATTTCGAGGATCTGTCGGGATCAGCGGCTCAGCATCTAAGAAGGACAGAAGCACCAGACCATTCTCCAGCGTCATGAAGGTCATCGGATCCATGCTCTTGCTGATGAGCAAGATGAGATCCTTCTTCGATGCTTTTTCACCCATGAGCAAATACGTCAACGCGTTCATAAAAGAGTCCGGCTTGTCCGATGGCCGCGGGCTAGCGACGCCAAAGCGGACGAAGCATTGCTTGTTTTTCTTGATCGAGGTGTTCTTCGGGCACGCTTGATATTGATCGGTGTACCGAAGTTGCATGGCGTCATAGAGGAGTTCGGGAACATCGCCGTAACGTCCTTGTTGAAGGGGTGGTTTATTTTTCAAAAGGTTGTCTTTGTCATTCTCTTCCTGGCGGGCAGACGGCTGGGCAGACGGCTGGGCAGTCGGCTGCGAGGGGCCACTGCGAGGGCGTGATGGAGTGGGTTGCGAGGGGCCGCTGCGAGGGCGTCGTTGGCTGGCCTGGGGGGCGCGCGCACCAGGCTCCAGGCGCTGCATGCATTGTTCATTTTTCCTGAGCTGCGCAGCATTCGCTCGTGCTCCGCAACAGGGCATGCACAAATGATCGACATTCTTGATCGACTGAAGATTGGCATGGTAAGGTTCTGTACTTTTTCGGTATTTTTGCAGGAGCCATGGCTCTTCGGTTGCGTTCGGACAGCCTTTTGTGCCCGCTGCAAGGTTCGCTTTATATTGCTCTTCTGTCAATGGAACCTGCGATGTATCACACCATATGGCAGGGCACATATAGAAGTTCTGGTGTTCACTATCGCTTCCGTAGCGAAGCGCACTTGGATATGAATTCGCGTATCCCGAGCGGTCAATATAATCCTTTTGAGCCGGAGTGACGACAACAGGTTGGCGCATGTCGGTTTTGGAGCACGATCGTGCGTAGTTCACTGAAGGGGGAAAAAGGTTAGGGTCTGCGGCGCGCAATTTGTCGAGAATATTCATCTGATCACGACCTATTTCGCCCCCGACAAGCCCCGCAAACTCGGCAAATGCATCTTCGCCGTAATCATCTTCCTCTTCGGTTTCGCGACTCGTGCGGCTTGCTTGAGAGCGGGCTGCGGGCGATGGGGTGGGCGATGCGGCGACTGGAGGAGGCAGATGCGCTACTCTAAGGGCTTGGGTCGGCGGCGTTGCGGGTGCTTGAGCGATGAATGCACCAAACAAGCCACGCAACCATGTCAAAATGCGCCCAGTCTCGTGCCGATCCAACGCATTGACGATTTGGACAAGCACCCCAGAGGTCTGATAGGACGTGCAGACAATCTGCGTCGTCATCCGCGCCTGAAGCAATCGCTTGTTCCAATCGCGTCGCCCCGCACCTGGCGCGGCTGCCAGATTAGACATCATGGTATCCTTCATGTCCGCCATTGCATTCTCAAATACCTCTTTCGCATCGGCCAGCGACAATTGCTCGCGCTCGGCAATGCTCTTGACCATGTCGGATTCTGGCACCTCCAGTGCCATTTGAGACTCAATGAACGCGACAAGGTCGCCGCTGTTGTTTTGTCCTTGACGACGCGTACTGCGTGCGAATTCAAACTGGGCTTTCTCGGGTCTCTTCTCATATTTTGGATGGATCAAAAGGGGGCTGTACTTGCTGAGGAATTGAAAGAGCTGCGACAAACGACCAGTAAGTGCAGGCGAAATATAGGGCGCTTGGATGCTCACCAGCGTCTCTTTAAATTGTAAACTGGGAGGATCGCCGAGCCATCGAGTGACGACCGGCTTCCATGCCGAGAAACTGTCGATGACTTGCTCCCAAGAGAGGGCCGCCTGGTGGTGGATTTTGCACGATATGTGTACCTTCCCTGACGCGAATATTACCGTTCGCACAAAGGAACTCCACATCGACCTTTTGTAGGTCACGAGTGTACTGTAGACGGTTATAGCGGGCTCAGATGGCATGGATGCTGGCTGCGTCCATTTCGTGAGCGCCTCCTCCGGAAGCGTATGCTGGTCAAATACTTTGTAGAGAATGTGCTGCGCATCATCGTACCATTGCACAAACGACACGGATTTCGAGGTTGTGATGCGGTCAAATACTTCGGATAGGACAAGCGCTTGCTGACGCGACGACGGGAGAGTGGCTTCACATGCCCATTCGTTGACTATGCAGCGATCAAAGTCGTTCTGCACGAGCGCTGCGTTTTGCACAGGCGCGCGAGCGGAAGCGCCGAGCCACAGTTTCGCGAGTTGGTCAGTGTCCGCACGCACCCGTTTCAGGATATCGTCTGTGCGCAAGTCTCTCGCATGTACAAAATGATACTCGGCAAATGCCGGCTGAGGGTAGTCTTCGTATGCAAGCACGTTGATGAACTTGTGTGGGTGAACGACATTAAGCAGCTTCAGCTCCTTTGCGGGTTGGGCATTGAGACTCGGGCTGCTATTGGCAAAGTTGGTTAGGAGGGGGTTCGCATGCCAGCCCTTCCAAGCATGTAGAGCATTGTCGGGAAGGTCGAAGGACAGAGGCGCATCATTCATCGTCCAGGCGCATGGGAGCGGGTATGCGCTCTTCATGTCCGCGCCCATGGCGACCGCAATTTTTGTGAGCGCTTCTTCTACGGTGTCGTCTTCAAAGATGGTCTCATAAACGATGCGAATGGGATGCTCGAGTTTGTCGACACGCAACTGGAAATACGCGTCCAGTGCGGCGTATTCCTCTTCCTTTAAGGATCTGCGCTGCTCGGGCGATGCTGAAAACTTGGCAAGGAGGGCACGGATGGATTCGGGAATCGATTGCGCCGATCCCACAAACCAATAGTTCTTATACGAGCTGAGCGTGCGCCACTGCGTGACGAAAAGCCACGGCAATTTCGGCGGCCGCATGCGGCACGGTGAAGACAGCCGAGCGTTCTTGGGTTTCGCGCCCGGCATGACGCGATCGTCCCGTAGGTCTCTACAATGTGATTTAGACAATTTAATTCTGATGTAGTGTAGGGTATGGCATACACGTGGATTGTCGTATGCGGTGGCATTGCTGCCGGTGCCATGGCGTGGGGCATTGGCGCCAATGACCTCGCAAATGCCTTTGGTACGACCTATGGCTCCGGTGTGCTTACACAAAAACAGATTGTGGTTCTCGCGTCCGTGTGTGAATTTGGCGGCGCCTTTGCGCTCGGCAGTCAAGTCACAAAAACAATTGCGGGCAGCATCACGAGCGTGGATCATTTTGTCACCGAACCGTACGTGTTTATGTACGGCATGTTATCTGCCTTGGTGGCGGCAACCTCCTGGACGTATCTTGCCACGTACCTGGAGCTCGCCGTGAGCACAACGCACAGCATCATCGGAGGCATTATGGGTTTTGCATTGGTAAGCGGTGGCGGGGGCGCCGTCTCGTGGATGAAAAGTACGCCCGATTTCCCCTACGTGACTGGGGCGGTACCTGTGGTCATTTCGTGGTTCTCCTCTCCGTTGCTTGCGGCGGCGGTGAGCGCAGGCATCTTTGGCGGCATGCGTCGTATGATCCTGCGTCATCCAAACAGCAACGAGCGCGCGCTCTTTGTATTCCCGATTGCGCTGGTGTTCACTACATGGATCAATGTCTTTTTCGTGTTGTCCAAAGGCGCAAAAGATCGCCTTAAATGGCCGATTGCGCAATGCAGTTGGGTGGCGGGCGTCGCCAGTGCCGGCGCTGGGCTGGCGGGAATGGGCGCGATGCCTTGGCTCCGACGCTACATCCAGAGACAGGTTGCGGTAGACGTCGAACCGGCGGCGTATGTCGGTTGTGGGGACGCAAAAGCGAAGACAGATGCGGGAGAGGCGGGCGGCGAAGCGGGCTGCGAAGTGCGCGCCCAGCCCGAACAATTCCATCCAGATACCGAGGCGTGCTTCAAATTCCTTCAGGTCTTCACCGCCATCTGCATGTCGTTCGCGCATGGCGCCAATGACGTGAGCAATGCCATCGGTCCATTTGCCGCCATTTACAATATCCATGCAACCGGGGCCGTCGCGAGCAGCAACGATGTTCCCCTGTGGATGCTTGGTATTGGCGGAGCAGGGCTGGTGTTTGGACTCACAATTCATGGGCTACGCATCATGCGCGTCCTAGGTACAAAACTTACACATATTACGGCGACGCGAGGCTTCGCCGCAGAATTGGCGACGGGGCTGGTCGTGAGCTTTGCGTCCAGCTATGGCATGCCCATTTCTACGACCCATTGCATCACCGGGGCGATTATCGGCGTCGGTCTTGTCGAAGGAGCGGATTATGTGGATTGGAAGGTCGCTGGGAAAACTTTCACGGCGTGGATCGGCACAGTGATCGTGACCGGCGTTCTATCGGCTGCATTGTTTGCACAAGGCGTGTATGCGCCGTCGGTGTAGGCGGCTTAGACAGATCCGAGAATCTGCAGACGATCCATCCCTTCTTCAACGGTTGAACGACGCTGTTGTTCCGCACTTGCGTTCAAAACATACCAGTTGCGCGGTATTTGATTATCCTCATCATCGAGCAATGTACGGCAACCAATATAATAATAGATCCCGGGACCAACATCCTTCATGATGTCCATCATATCAAAATATCGATAAGACAGATCATCATACGAATCCATCTTGCTTGCCGGTTTATAGATATTTCCCTTAAATATCGCACGATGGATTTTTGCCGTATATGGCGTCGCTTCATCGATGACACCTACGAATGAAGTACATAGAGGATCAAAAATTTTGGGCGGTGATGGGGATCTCAAGATGGAGCGATCGATAGGGGGGATTCCTTGAATCGGATAAACGCCCGATTTTGTGAAACGAATCTCTCCTTTAACTTCTTCGATATTGTAAAACAGATTTGTGTACATATTTGGGACGTAATCACCTGGGAGGTACACACGTATGGGTATTTTAAGAAGACGGCTGATCTCTTCTGTGTAGGTGATTGGATCGTCAAGCCATTGCTTGTATTGAGGATCATTGAACATGTCGAACAACCTGCACGTTTGGGTCAAATACGTTTCCTCGCCACACGCGGCGAATACGACGAGCGTTTTATCTTTCGGCATTCGTTTGCGACGGTAAAACCTTGTGGGAGATTCCCATCCATGACCTGAAACCAAGAAAATGTTGCTGCTTCTTTTTGTCTTGGCCTCAAGTAAGACTTGTACATCTTTGTGATTGTTCTTGTAAGCGACTTCCAATGGAGAATAACCGTTTTTATGTGCCAACGAAGGATCCGCGCCAAACTTCAAGAGGGTTCGTACGCATTCGGCGTGACCATATTGTGCAGCAATATAGAGTGGTGTCGTGCCATCCGCCGGCGTCTGTCTGTTCGGATCGGCGCCTTTCTGTAGGAGCAACTTCAAAACAGATACATGATTGTTTTGAGCGGCAACGAACAGGGGCGTATGGCCTGTTTTGATGGCTTTATTCACATCCGCACCATGATGGATGAGTGCCTTCACGCAGCCTTCGTGGCCACCAAATGCAGCGGTATACAGTGGTGAATTCCCGTTTGCGGCAGAACCTATGTTTGGATCGCCCCCGGCGTCGAGCAAAAGCTGGACTATTTCACAATGTCCTTTCTGAGCAGCCACAAGTAAAGCAGTTGTCTGTTTTGATCCATTTACCATATTGACGTCCGCCCCGCTGGAAAGCAGCATTTTTATGGTATCCATGTGGTTGTTTTGAGCCGCGGCAAACAAGGGCGTAAATCCTTTTGTGCGCATGTTTGGATCCAAACCCCGGTTCAGTAGGGTTTGTACGTCTCCGTTTTTACCGTGCATCGCGGCGGCATACAGAGGTGATGCACGTTTATATGTGTTGGACATGCTCTACATCTTGAATACAAAAACAATAGCGCATTTGTTCAGACCTCTTTCCATGTGAGAAGGCAGAAAGGGTATGCTACTAGTAGCACAAAACCTACGAAATCCCTATACATTTAACTTGTTTTTGTACTTTCGCATACCGTTCATCTTTGCAACAAAGATATTCATCACCTGTAAAACGTCCTTGACTAACTCCTCTTCCGGCTCGTTATCCCTTGATTTTTCAACGACAACAATTTTACCATGCGAGTATTTGTCGAGCAAGTCTTCAAACAGGTCATACCCAAAGCGAGCCGAAGGCGGAGGGCTGTGGTGTGTGAGCATCGCAGTCTATCCGCTATGCAGCCTCTTTGACAATCGGAAATTTAAATTGTTAAATGCTGTAGATCTTGTACGGCGTTCTCCTCCAAGCGAAGAATTAGATAAACGTCTTGAACGTGTTGATGGTGCTGGTTGTGTTGAGGAAGATGGTTGAGCAGATGGTACTGGTTGTGTAGATTTTACAGGTCGTATTTCATTCAATAAATATCCCTTACCTCTATCTATAATGATTTGTTCGAGTGTTTTCGAAACGGTTTTCGTCCCATCTTCTATTTCATACATCGTGCTCAAAGTTTTAGGGAAATTCTGTATTATATTTGATAAAATAGTATCTGGTATATTTGAATTAAAAAACGCAAGAAAGGCGGGTGTAAATTGAGTATCTTCTGTTCGCAAATTTAAATCAGGTTTTCGTTTTAATAAAGCAAGATAGACTTTTTCAGAGATAGAATCATTGCTAAAAGCGAGATGTGCGACTGTGAATCCGTAAAGGCTATAATCTAATCCCTCCATATTTAAATCGGCTCTTTTAAGTATTTCTAGTAACACAGTATCCGTTAATGTAGGACTGATTTCTTTCGTAAAAGCAGTTTGGGCCGATGTCCAACGTCCATCAACTTCAATATTTACATTTGGATTTTGAGATAATAATTGTAATAAAAAGCGTTCTTTTCTTTGAGCTCGTAGCGAAGGTGTATCATCCGGAATCGTGAAGTGTTTATCTAATAAAACATCCAATAAAGTTTCTTTATCTTCTTCATTTACAATATCATTAATGGTTTTAGGATCTAATTTAATTAAAAATGACCATAACAGGTCTAAGTCTCTTTCCAAAGCAGAAGTTAAAAAGGCTTTTCCAATGGTTTTTGCAGATAAACTTTTATATTCAGGTAACACAAATTTTAGAATTTCAACATATTTTTCGGCATTACTTGGTCTCAAATAAAACTTGATGATATCTTGTAAAAGGGATTCTTCCAATTTGAAATTGGGTTGAACGGCTTTCACAAATTTAAAAACTTCTTTAAATTGTTCTACCGTCGTCCAATGTTCTGTTAACATCGTTGAAAGAGCAACATTTGGATCGGCATCAAACATCGTGATTAAAACACCTAAGTTTTCAAAATTATCTTTCCAAGAATTGAACTTAGCGATACCATAGTAATCCATATATTTCGTTGCTCCTAAGGATATCAATTTATTTATTACAAAGCTGCGATCAATGATGATATTTAAAAAAGTATATGGATGCTCCATTATTTTTCCAATATAAGGATATTTTCGAAGCATTTGAGCTTTATTGATTTGTTCTTTATGTTTGGCACAGTACTCCGCATATTGCTTATTTATAGCGCAAGCTCTAATCAACTCTTTTGGATTATCGGTTTTGGATAAAATTTCAAATATAGCAGCATCGGGTAAAGCAGAAAATGTAGTTTTAGATGGAGCGATTGAAGTCGTTTTGGATCCTCTCGAAGATGTTTGTCTTTGACTCATAGGAAGCACCTCTACTTAATATAAAGAAATTCGTCCTCAGCCGTCTTGCGCGTGCACAAAATCGAGGATCCCATTCAACCGGTTTTATGTAACGGTTTCTCCTGGATCATATCTCTTTCCATTTCGGTAAATAGTCGAAGCGCTGCGTCCTGTAGTACTTTTTGTGATCCGTTTCTCGAAAGCATTCGACGTATGGGTCGTATTGTTTATTTCCAAAGAGCTCATCGATGACAATTTTCCTGTGATAGGTTTCCACGGACGTTATATTGCCATGCAAACGGCGCTTAATCGTAAGTTGAACTGGCATTTGAACGTCCCACATGATTTCAACGGTGATGTCTACATGTGGGAAACATGTAGCAAAATCCTCTTGGGTCATCTGCAGGCGTGCTTCATGACCTTCGTCTTGCCGGGGAGATTCGGTGCCGCTTGACGGAAAGTGCATTGAGAATTCGCGATGCAGCTCGTCATAGATCAAACGTTCAATATAGCAAGTTTCGATTCGACGCTTGACGTCTTCTGCACGAAACTCCTCCATGTCCTCCGTGCAACGTTGAAAGGCTTCCCGGAATGCATGATCACCGGGACCACATGCATTGATGCGATGGTAAATGGGCACCTCGATACCTGCGTGGTGTTGGAAATGGGTGACACCTTTGATGAAGTTTTGAAATAGGACGGTTAATGGCGTTGGTACACGTTTCTTGAAGTCCAGGTGCTTTCCAAAAATCTTGTCATGGAGGGAGCGAATTGCCGAATTCTTTGTTGCATGTGCGCGCAGTTCTTTCACAATGCGGGTCATCTCTTCATAATGAACACCCGTAAAGATGGAGATTGTCTGTGGGTCGGTTTTGCCAAGTTGTTTTTCGAATTTTTGCAAAGCGGCAATGAGGGATGTGAAGTCCTTTTCGCGCATGAATTGCACGCGTCGCACCTCATTGGACACGGAAAGGAAAAGCGCGAGCAGGTCCATGAGATCGTATGTAACGGTACCTTTATGTGTTCGGCGACTTACAAAAATTAACCCGCGATGCGGCACGCCAATTTACTCATTGTTTACGGTATTGCGCTTGAGTGCCCGCTCGAATTGCGCGTTGAATTCATTCGCCCTCTGAATGGCCACACTCTCGAGTTTCATTTGACCACTGCCCTTCTCCTCCGGGCACTCAGGAAGGGTCTTGAATTCCCACCACTCCATGCCTTCATATTCGACGCGCTCCATCCACCAATTGTCGCCCACAAGACGTAGCGAATGATCGACTTGCTCGAAACCAAAACCAGGGTCGTAATTAAAATGCCGTGCTGCTTCGACGAATTCAATCAGTTCCCACGCAACATTTTTATATGTGTCTGTCCGGTAATCATAGACACTGGTGGTCACATACTTGATGTCGTCGAGTGTTTTCTTGGCCCTTTCTAGCGCATCGATGGTCTCGTCGAGCAGGTTTGTGAGCGGGCGGGGAGCGGACGCCATGTTGGTGCACCGGATGCCACGAGACAAAATACTTCGCGCACATCAATTTTTCGAAGTGGATTTAGGTGGTTGTTTGGTGTTTGGGCTGGGTTTCGGGAGGTCGATGTACTCTTTATAATCTATTTTGGGCATGATCGAGCCGACCTCCGTGTCCGCGGCGTCGCCTAGGAGCGTACCATTTGGCAGCAATTTGTTTGGCAACATGACCGGTTGCACGAGCGGCTTTTTGCCGAGCGTCGTGCAAACCGGTGGACGCTGTTGGGGTACTGACCACGCGAATTCAGGTCGCAGCACCATGTCGCCATGGTGCGTCAAAATCATACGCGAGTTTCCCTCTGCAGCGGCCGCCGCCAAATTCTTATCTAAAACAAAAGCACCTTCGTCGTACAGGGATTGCAGATAGGCGGTGGAATCATTGTCCGATTCTTGGATGGATCGCCCGCGAACGCCCGCCGTCTTGGTATTCAGCGAGGCCTTTCCCATCTTTCCCATCTCAGCAGCAATTTTAACACCCGCCTTTCGAAGCTTCTCGAGGTCAAAGTGCTTGGCAAAAATCTCAAGCATCTTCGACTTGGTGAGATCCGCCTCTCGCGAAATGTCCTCCACAAAGGGCGCATAATGCGAATGGCGCAGGAAGGCACGGAAAGTGTATTCATTATAGTCCAGGTGCACATAGATATCCTTGAAAGGAATCAACAGCGCTTCTGGGAGCGGCTTCTTTTTCTCCTCGGCAAAAATCTTTTGCAGCGTCTCAATCAGTGCCTTGTCCGACAGGATCTTGGTGAGCTCAGGGGCAAGCGAGTTGTCTTGGGTCTTGATAGACATTGCGTATTCCGATGAGTCAATGAGCTTTTGCTTCAGGCCGTCCAAAGTGGTGCGCTTGGATTGCAAATCGCGGCTAGCATCCACCATTTCGTTTCCCTTTGGCTGGCGCTGCAGAACTTCCATGTAGATTTCGCTCACGGCTTGCTCGATGGAAGCGATGCTGCCTGCAAATTGCTCTTTGAGTCCCATCGATCGGCGTAGCTTGCGCCCTAGATTCGAACGGCGGCGCCGCCCAAACACATACTTGTAGAGTGCCAAAAGCACAAATGCGACCCCGAGGATCGCGTACGTAAAGTATGTCCTGAGGTCGGTTGGTTCCTTCATTTCCTTAACATTGCTTGAGAAAACTAAACGTTCTAGCAAAGAACTGCCCTGCGAAGCACCGCCGCGCGGGGGCGGAACCCTGCAGAGCATCGCCGCGCGGGGGCGGAACCCCGCAAAGAAAAAGTTACAGAGTATTAGATTCAGGGTTGATTCCAGATTGGTTTGGCCAGTGCAGAAATGAACACAACCAATCTCGAAACCATCGCCAACGTGAATCATAAGACCTTTCTCTTTGCGCCCTACGAGAATGTGTTGGCGCTTCAGAGCACGAGCAATGATACGCGACTCACGTTCTACAACAATCTCACCACGCAGAGCTTGACGCCTCGCTTTGTACTGGCCGCCAGCAACAACGACTTTCGCCTGATCAAAGACCAGCACACGGTCATGACCTACAACGAGACGCGCGTCGATTTCTTGAAAGACGTCCGCACTCAGGCACCCGCCTACCTGCTCGGCAATGTGGGAGTCGGAACGCAAACCTTGATCGGGGGCCATGCACTGCAAGTCCATGGCAGCACCTACCTCCGCGACAGCGTGGGTATTGGTACCACCGACCCGCGCCACAAGCTCCACGTGCAAGGCAATCTGTTTGCGGACGGCACGCTGATGGCATCCAACTTGGTCATTCTGGGCGACTATGTGCAACTGGATACGGTAACGAGCAATACGGAGCAAATGGTCATTCGCAATACGGGATCAGGACCCGGTCTCAAAGTGACACAGACCGGCGTGGAAGACGTGGCCGCTTTCTATGATGATGATTCGCTGGCTATGGTCGTCGCCGACGGCGGCAATGTCGGTATCGGTATTACCTTGCCATTGGGGCGTCTCCATGTCGCCGGGCCTTCCAGCGCGATCATGGGCAATTTGGGCGTCGGCATTGTGCAGCCGATTGCAGGGGCTCGTCTGCATGTCAATGGCACCACGGTGGTCGAAGGCAGCATCCTGCCAGGCACCTGCAATGTGTACGACCTCGGCTCGGCAGCCTTCCGTTGGCGAGATCTTTATCTGTCGGGTCAGAGTATTGATATCGACGGCGTACGTATTTCAAAAGACTATGTGAAGAATACCATCAAGATCACCAATGCCGATGGGCAACCCACTGACACCGATGTCGGCACGTTGACGTCTAGTAATGCACTGGTGATTGGTGGCAGTTTGGGCATTGGGACGACCACACCTGTCGCCGCTGTTACGGTGCAAACCGGAAATGCGGTTGTGTTAGGAGGCAATATCGGCATCGGCACGGCGCTGCCCCAGGAGGCGCTCCATGTGAAGACGCGTGCGCTGATCGAGGGACATGTCGGCATTGGTACGGTCGTGAGTTCGAGCGAAGTGCTGGATGTTGGCGGCCGCACGCGTGTGCAGGGCGAGATGAGTGCGCAGGGGCTGCGCTTGAATGAGTGGACGGATGGCATGATCGTGGCCTCCAATGTCATTTATGGTCCCATCACAGCCACGAACAAATGGCTGGTTGGCAGCGGCGGATTGGCCGTTCGCGATGCGGCAGATGCGCTGCCGCTGGTGTTTGTGGATCCCGTGGGCGGGCGCGTAGGGTTTGGCACGGCCACGGGATTGCATGCCAAAGTTGAGATCTTCCGAAATGCTGCATCGATTGCGAACGGCGGCGACGACGCCTCATTGGTGCTCTCGCACGAGGTCGCTGAAGGAAAGTCGAGTATGATCCTACAGCGTCGCGGGGCAGCAGGGGGCGAGTATGGTTTTGTAGAATACACCGACTCTAACCAGACGCTAGCTATTGGTGTCAGTCAAACCGCGTCGAATGTTACCATCACTGGCCGCACCGCCATCGAATCGCGCGCTGCCAAACACAGCGTCCTGGGCGGCAATCTAGGCATTGGCACACAAGAACCCCGCGCGACGTTGGACGTGCGGGGCAAGAGTTACTTCCAGGACACGGTTGGGATCGGGACGTTCGGCGTGACAAATGCGACCTCGGCGCCGTTGCATGTGCACGGCGGACTGTTCTTGAATGTGAGCGATTTCGCGGCGGATTCGGGGGCACGGTTCTATGCGAGCGCGCCCAAAAAAGTGGCCGTGGATGTCGATTTTGGAGCGGGGCCTGAAACTCAGGTGCTCACCGTGCCGCATACGGCGGTCGACGCGCAGTATGTCGGTACCGACGTGGATCTGCAGTTTTTAACCGGTCGTCCGTTGGCGCCGCGCATCAGTGTAATGTACAACGGTAACGTCGGCGTCGGTAGCGCGATACCGAGCGCGCCGCTGGACGTGGCGGGTAACGCCGTTTTCCGTAGCATGGTCAGTGGCGATTCGTCCGCTGGTTTCGCGCGCCTCGGCGTGAATGTGAGCGCCAGCAACGTTGCCGCTGGGCAAGTATTGGACGTGCGCGGCAGTGCTCAATTTATACCCGCGAACTCAAATTATAGCCTGAATTGGAGCGATGCGGGCTTGGTGGTCAGCGGTCCGGTTTCATTACAGGATGTCACCCGCTTGAATGGAGCTCTGATCAATGGTACGACGCAGGCGTCAGGTGTGATGTTTGATATCGGGACAGAGGATGTTCAAATGGGGGTGGGAACTGCAAAGCTCTTTGTCTCGCGTTCCAACATACAGGTCGGTACCTTTAAGCGTTACGATGTTACGGTGAATAGTGTGGATGTTGATACGCATGTTCAACTGCGCAAGTCCGTATTCATCGGCGGCACGCCACGCACGCCGACGGTCGCCAATGCAGATTTCATCGTGGATCACTCGGCGGCGTTCACAAACCAAGTCGTGTTCTCGAGCAACACTTTCTACTCCGCAGGATCGACGTCCAGGTTGCGCTTTGGCACGGTCGCCCAGCCGCGCCACGAAATCTATTCACCGACCGCGATCGCGATTGAATTACGCACCGCTTCGTTGGATACTACTGGCTTTCAGACGTGGTTCACGAACGGCCAAGAGCGCATGCGCGTCGCTGCCGACGGCAATATTGGTATTGGCACCAATGCACCCGCCGCACGTTTGCACATTGGCGGAGGGGGTGGCGTTGTGGGCGGGGACTTGCGCGTGGATTCCAACATAAGCGCTCTGCGTCTCTCAACTTCGCGCGGCGTGTATTTCGAGAACGGAAACTCGGGAGCGGGAACGGATGGTCAGCCAGCGCTGCGCCTCAGCGCTGAGTCGGGCTCCGGTGAGGCGGCGTGGGGGGTAAGATATCTGCCAAGCGATCAAGTGGGTGCCGGCGTGCGCCAGGCGGCGCCACTGCAGATTCATGCCTCGGCGCTGGTGGGATACACGGCCGCTGGTGAAAATTGGGGAACCAATAACTTATTTGTAGGAGGGAATGTGGGCATCGGTACGACCGCTGTCGCCCTCAGCGGCGCCATTTTCCAAGCTCAAGGCAATGTGCAATTCGGCAACGGTCTGAAGACCGATGGAAACCAAAACGACGGCTACCTCGGAGGTCCCTTCTTCAAGCAGCAATCTTGGGGAGCCGTCGGCGCAACTCGTACCATTGCCTATCCACTGTATTGCCAAGGGCAAAATGCGAGTGGCACACTGCATGTCCAAGTCAAATCGTATCTCAATAATAAGCTTGCCAATCTGCACATCTCCTACCTCACGACCGGTGCGGACGCCGTCGATGTCTTCGTGCTCAGTCACCATCGTACGCCTAATATGACCACGCTGAACGCCTACGCAAGTGGTGGCGACATCGTAGTCGAGACCGATGCAGACTGCGCCATCGCATGGACGTCCATCGGTGCAATCTAGAGTCGTGTTATGTTTTGTGTTTCTTTTTGTTCCAAAAATTATTGCAGATTAATAGGAGTGCGGAGCGTGGATGCCCCCCGCAAGTAGCAAGTTCAAGAGGAACATCGGGGAGTCCCTGTATCTGAATTCAGATCAGGACATCCTCTTCTTTCGCAATGTGGGCTTTGGTACTGAGAAGCCCCTCGAGTTCATCCATGTGGATAGCAATGTGTACATCCGCGACTCGGTCGGTATCGGCACGGCCATTGACCGCAGCTTGGGTGGAGGGGCACCGGCGCTCCAAGTGGGTGGTGTCGCACGTTTCGACGGGACGATCGGTGTGGGAACGGCCAGCGTGGTTGCCGGAGCGCGGCTGCAAGTGAGCGGGGGGACGCTGATAACGGAGCACGTGGTGCCAGGAGGCGCAGGAGGCGCCGGTGCCTTCAATGTGGGCAGCGCCTCAACGCGCTATGGACGCCTCTATGTCAGCGACGCCGGTGTGGATATTTCGGGGTGGCGCATGCTTGCCAATACCACTGCCGATTACCTCGAGATTCGCGAGGCATCGAGTGAGCTGGCCGGTATGTTGGCGGGCTCGGCCTATGCCAGCAATGCGGTCGGCATCGGGACAACGTTTGTCGATGAAGGCATTGGTCTGGCCGTCCACGAAGGCAGCATGTATGTGCGCGGGAACGTTGGCATTGGCACCGTCATTCCGCGCGCCGATTTGGATATCCAAACCATCAAAGGCTGGAATCTCACTCAGCAGCTCTCGCATGGGACGTGGGCAGTCGGTGACGCCGTGAGCGTCAGCGAGGACGGCACGTATTTAGTGACCGGCACCAACGACGGGCGGAGCGTTCTGATCTGGGCACTTGTCGCTGCTGGACCTGCCGGAACTGGTAGCAAATGGGTTTTCGACACGCGTATTGCCCCTGAGTGGAGCGAAGGCATGAACATGCCCGGCTATGGCCGCAGTCTGGATTTGACCACAGATGCGACGCGGCTCATTGTCGGTGCACCAACAGAGACTACCGGAACCGCGCGCATCTACGCCAGAAGTGCGGGGTCGCCCTCTACGTGGTCATTGATGGGAGACGGGGTTTTGGGACCTTCTGGCAGTCTGTCAAGCGGATTCGGAACAGATGTCGCCATCAGCCGCAATGGACTGTATGCTGCGGTCACGAGTCCGACAGAAGACTCGCTTGGCGTTGTCTATATCTACTTCTACTCGGGAGGTTCATGGGCGCTTCAACAGCGCATCGTGGGTCCCTCAGTGGGCGGGGCCGCCCAATTTGGTTGGTCGATTGAGTTGACCGCCGACGGGTCGCGCCTCTTCGTTGGCAGACAGTCGCCCGAAAGCGTGTTGATTTATAACCGCACCGGGACCACGTGGTCGCAAGCGGGGCTGCTGGTGGCGCCCGACGCAACTGGGGTGGATATTTTTGAGTTTGGCCGCTCCGTCAGCGTGAGCACAGATGGCGCCGTGCTTGTTGTGGGCGCGCCCGCAAGAAATAGTGCGCGAGGTGCCGTGTATGTGTGGCGCAATGATGTGTTTGCGCAGCGTCTGGACGGCAGCGTCGTGAGTGGGCGTCTCGGTGATCGCGTCGATATTGATGCAAACGGCCGAGTCATCGTCGCGAACGAGTATTTGTTTAAATGGGTGGATAGTGGTGGCGGCGGGGGGTCGGGTGTTTGGAGCGAATTCCATGTGTTTTTGCAAAATCACCCGCACGCTGCCAACACCGGGATCAGTGTCAGCGATGACGGGCAGGCGGTCTTCATGTCGTCGCCCCTTGAAGACCGAGTCTATGTATTCAACGAGCTCCTCGAACCGTACGTGGAGATTCGCTCTCGGGAAGGCAGCAATTTGTTCTTGGTGCAGCATGATGGTCGTGTTGGTGTCGGGACGGACACAGCTCTGAGTGGTCTGCATGTTCAATCTACGGTGTATGTTGCGTCGAATTTGGGTATTGGCACCGTCAACGCCATGGCACCACTGCATGCTGTGGGCGGGGCAGTATTCAGCGGCGGCAATGTTGGCATCGGCACCACCGCGGCTGCTAGCGCTTTGAATGTCCAAGGTGTCGTGAGCGTGACTGGGTCAGGAGGGTATCTGGGTATTGGAACAGCGCTACCGAGCGCGAGTGTACACATTGTGGGCAGCGGCGGCGTCGGCGGGGCGGCTCTGCGCATCAATGAGGCATTTGTTGTGAGCGCGAACGGTGCGTTAACAGCGGATGGTGCGACGCTCGGAACGGCGACGATTAGCAGCGCGAGTGTTGGAAGCGCATCCAATACAGAGTTGTTTGTCAGCAACGGATTGGTCATGGGAAGCAGCGCACGCGTGCGCTCTGAGCTGCGGGTCGACTCCAATGTGATGGCAGACGGTAATCTGGTGACGCTCGTGGCCAACATTGGCGTAGGAACTGAGAACCCTGGATCATTTGTGGATATTCGCGCTCAGAAATTCTTTGTGGCGACCTCAAATCTGACGGGTGGCGTGAGTGAAGACACCTACGGGCAGGTGGTCGCTGCGAGTGCGGACGGCAACTGGCTGGTGGTCAGTGACCCTACGCGGACATTGACGGCAGTGGCGCAGGGGCTGGCAATTGTTTATAAATGGAGTGGGTCGGCTTGGCAGGAATGGCAATCGTTGACTGCAGCGTCCCCCGCCATCAACGATCAATTTGGTCGTGCGATGGCTTTTTCGGCGGATTCCAGCTATCTGTTCATTGCTCGGCAAAACCAGGTTTTCGTTTATGGTCTTTCGGGGGGTCAATGGGTCACAGACGCATCTTTGAGTGAGCCATCGGCGGATGCTGCAGCCGGGTTCGGACGCGCATTGGAATTTTCCGAGGTCGATCAGAAGCTGCTCGTCGGCGCGCCACTCAAAAATAATACTGGTGTCGTGTTTGAATACGGACACGTTGGAGGCTTGTGGACACTCAGCAGCACAGTGTCGCCGGGCGGCGGCGAGAGCGGAAACATCGAATTTGGCGCATCGATACACGTATCTGGATCCACGCGGGTGATTGGTGCCCCTGGTCGCACAGCGACGGGCGTTCTAAGCGCGGGCAGCGTATTTAAGTACACATGGTCTGCAGTGGGAGTCACCTGGTCTTATGTAGGCGTGTTGAGCGCGTCTTCGCCGACGACCAACATGCGCCTCGGAACGTCGGTCGCTGTTTCAGACAATGGGGATGTGGTTGCGGGTGCGCCATCGGCTGGGTATGCCGGAGCCAATTCAGGAGCGGTTGTTGTATTTGATAGTGTGTCCAATGCGCAAAAACAAGTCATCCTTTCTGGCACAAGCTCCAGCTTTTTTGGGAAAGCGCTCTATGCATGGAGTGCGCGTCCTTTGATAGCGGTTGGTGCGTCAGATGCCGTACGCATTTACCGTAGACACGGTGACTCCTATCGCGAGTATCAGCGCCTTTCGGGTGAGGGCGCTGCATTCGCGTCGACGGCGGTTGGCCTGGCGATAGGAGATGTAGCCGGAAGCGTCGTTCGGCTGTGGTCGCTCGTCTACGACCGGTCATTCTTCGAAATTCGAGACGAGGTAAGCAGCAATGTGTTCGTCGTTGGCAATAACGGGCGCATCGGCGTGGGCACGGGGGCGCCTATGGTTGGGTTGGATGTGCGTACGACGGACGCAGTGTTGCTGCCACGTGGCACGACGGCACAGCGACCGGCAGGTATGGAACGTGGCTTTATTCGATATAACACAGAGACGTCGCAATTCGAGGGTTTGGGGGCGGGGGACGCTTGGGGGTCGCTCGGGGGCGTCAAAAGTACCGATGGGTTCACATACATCGCCGCAGAAGCGTACGCGGGGGCGAATGACAGTAATCTGCGGTTTGTGACGGGCGCGGTCGAGCGGATGATTGTCGATGCGGGTGGTAATGTTGGCATTGGCACAGGAGCGCCTGTGGTCGGACTGGATGTGCGCACGACAGACGCAGTGTTGCTGCCACGTGGCACGACAGCACAACGGCCGACAGGTATGGAACGTGGCTTTATTCGATATAACACAGAGACGTCGCAATTCGAGGGTTTGGGGGCGGGGGACGCTTGGGGGTCGCTCGGGGGCGTCAAAAGTACCGATGGGTTCACATACATCGCCACAGAAGCGTACGCGGGGGCGAATGACAGCAATCTGCGGTTTGTGACGGGCGCGGTCGAGCGGATGATTGTGGATGCCGGTGGCCATGTTGGCATTGGCACAGGAGCGCCTGTGGTCGGACTGGATGTGCGCACGACGGACGCAGTGTTGCTGCCACGTGGCACGACGGCACAGCGACCGACAAGTACGGAACGTGGCTTTATTCGATATAACACAGAGACGTCGCAATTCGAGGGTTTGGGGGCGGGGGACGCTTGGGAGTTGCTTGGCGGAGTCAAAAGTACCGATGGGTTCACATACATCGCCGCAGAAGCGTACGCGGGTGCAAATGACAGTAATCTGCGGTTTGTGACGGGCGCGGTCGAGCGGATGATTGTCGATGCGGGTGGTAATGTTGGCATTGGCACAGGAGCGCCTGTGGTCGGACTGGATGTGCGCACGACAGACGCAGTGTTGCTGCCACGTGGCACGACAGCACAACGGCCGACAGGTGTGGAGCGCGGATTTATTCGATATAATACAGAGACGGCACAGTTCGAAGGACGGGGTGCAGGGGATACTTGGGGGTCGCTCGGAGGAGTCAAAAGTACCGATGGGTTCACATACATCGCAGCAGAAGCATACGCGGGAGCAAATGACAGCAATCTGCGGTTTGTCACTGGCGCGGTCGAGCGGATGATTGTCAGCGATACTGGGTACGTTGGTATTGGTACGACACAACCCGCGGAAAACCTGCACGTGGTCGGCGATGTCTTGGCTACGGGAACCATCACGGCGTCAAATATGCAGATCATCGGCGACGTCGTTATTTTAAACACTGTAACGAGCAATACCGAGCAACTGGTTGTGAGCAACAGCGGTTCCGGTCCAGGTATCAAGGTGACACAAACAGGGGCAGAGCCAATTGCAGCGTTTTACGACGATGGTGCGCTTGCCATGATCATCGCGGATGGTGGCAATATTGGCATTGGCACGGGGGCGCCTTTGGTCGCATTGGATATACGACGAAATGACGCCATACTTCTGCCACGGGGGACAACGGCGCAGCGGCCGGCTGGGGTGGAGCGCGGGTTCATACGGTTCAATACCGAAACACTGCAATTTGAAGGATTGGGTGCGGGGGATGTCTGGGGTGCGCTTGGGGGTGGTAGTGGTGGCTTGCAGAGTTTGGATACACTGACTTATATCACCGCAGAAGCGTATCCAGGAGCAGGCGACAGCAATTTGCGATTTGTGACGGGGGGTACGCAGCGAATGATCGTGGATGCGAGTGGCAATGTGGGTATTGGCACCGCGGTACCCGAGCACCGTTTGGATGTCGCAGGGGATCTGCGCGCCACGCATATTTATACATGCAACCTCAATGTGATCGGCCAAACCTTTGCAAACTATGATTCGCAACTGTTCCGGAACCGTTTGCAACTTGCGCCCCTGACCCAGACGATACTTGTGGATGTGCCGGAGCTGTTCAATGTAGCGCTGAGCATGGATGGTCTTTACAAGTTTGAGGCGCGCAAGGCAGAAGTGCTCTTGAACGGATCCAAGCTGGCTTATATAAGCGCCGGCAGCAATGACTTCTACGTGAGTTATGAGAACACTTCAAGCAACACGCTCGTGAATGTCGTTTTACAGACGCCGGCGAAGCTGAACGACGTACTGGATGTGAAGTTATGGCCATCGTATTTAGACGACTGGAATGTCTTGCAGCCAGGCTATTCCCTCCAGAACATCAGCTACGTAACGCTCAACGACGGGATGGTCATTGATCGCAGCATCACCAAGCCCCTACAGATTGCACCGTACCGCTTTACCGAATACATTGCTAGCGGAATCTCATCAAACCAGGTGTTCCAATGGACGGTGAACGGTCGCTATGTCTTCAATGAGGGTAACTGCGACGTGTACCTCAACGGCGTTCGGTTGGTGTCTTTGGCGAACAGCGCCGTGCAAGATTTTAGCCTAAACTACGACTACTACTTCGATCAGACGCGCATTTATTTCACCGTGCATCAGACGCTGGCGACCGGCGACATTCTCGATGTAACCGTCTGGCCGGACTTTGACGAGACGACTGAAAATGTGAAGGGCATTTTTTACCAGAATGTTTCGTACTTCTCACGAGTGGGGGTGAGCAGCAACATCGTTTTCACGGAAGGCAACTTGGGCATAGGGACGACCGCGCCGCTGAAAAAATTACACATCGAGGACGACATCATCTTTGATGGCGTCATGTACAACCGCGCTGGGCAAGCCATCTGGGTTCCAGGATCGGCGTTGGAATGGAAGAATGTAGTTGGGGCGCATCCTGTGCTGACGGCGGCGAGTGGGATGACCATCTCGGTGGATTCTGTGAGTAAAAGAGGGCAGTTCAAATATGTGGGGAATAACATAACCTACAATTTGTTCGTGGAGGCGAGCGTGACTGATAAGCCGGGACCGGTCAGCGGAGATTTCGAATTGGGGCTGCCGTACGTGGTAGAGGGTGGTGCCTATGCGGTAGGGACAGTCGTGGGTGAATTATGGCTCACGGTCACGACGGCAGGGACGCCCGGGACAGTGACCATTTACAAGGCCTACGGCAAGACAGCCGCAGATACATCCAAGGTTACGGTTCGGTATCTAAACGGTACCTTCGAAGAGAGCTTGTCAGGTTTAAGCGTGGGGACGAGCATTCGGCTGCAGGGGACACTGGAGTACCGCACCGTGTATGTTGCGGATGAGCAACCGCTTCCTCAGGCCTATACACCAGAGCTTTTCACACGAAATGCGAGCGGGTACGTTGGGTTGAACACCCAGGCGCTGCCAGCGCGCGGGCGCTTCGATGTGGTGGAAACAAGTAACTTACCGGTGTTGGTGCTGGATCAGCGCGGAACAGGGGCACTTCTTGAAATGCGCAGCAATGCGAATGATGTCAAGGTGATTGTGGATCGAATGGGAAATGTGGGAATTGGGACGGGGGCGCCGCGGGCAAAATTGGAGGTCTCTGGAAGCGTTATACCGTCGTCGAATCTGGCCTATGATTTGGGCTCGAGCAACTTGCGCTGGCGAGATTTGTTCCTGAGTGGCAACACCATTGATCTGGGGGGAACCATGTTAAAACGCGACGAAGCGGGCGGGGGTGGCATCAAGGTGCTAAGTGAGAGCGGGGAAGATGTGGATACGACGGTGCGAAACCTCAATGCCTCAGGGTATTTAAACATTGGAGGCACGCGGCTCGAGCGCCATGTGACGGGGCCAATCATGGTCAAGACAGCTACCGGGGAGATGGAGAGTGGTATGTTTAAACATGTGTATGTGGATGGCACTGTGCGCGCGTCGAACCTAGAAGTTCTTGGAGACTACGTGACGCTCAATACGATAACGTCAAATACGGAGCAAATGGTCATTACAAATGCCGGCACGGGGCCAGGTTTGAAGGTGACGCAGACGGGGGCTGAATCAATCGCAGAGTTTTATGATGATGGTGGGGTGCTGGTGATGAAGGTGGCGGATGGGGGGAAAGTGGGGATTGGGACAGCAAACCCATCAAGTTCTCTGACTGTATGGGGTTCAAGTCGGTTCGGAACAGACACAAATGGCACTACCACGAGCACAAACTATGGTAGATGGCAAAATCTTATGGATGAAGTTAGTCCTAACCAGAATCTGCCGCAGCTTTTCAATCGTATTCAGACCACAGCTGCGCTGACCGCGAACCGCACTTGGTATAACATTTACAATCAACACCTATCTGATGCATTAGGATCGAGCATAAGTGGAGAACGGGCAGTGATTTATGGAACACGAAATGATATTCGCAATGCTCGGACAGACTACGGGACAGGATACATCTATGCGGCTTATGGATCGATGAATTACATTATAAACCATGCATCCAATTTAACAAGCTCGAATGCGATCGATCTAGCACATGGAACGTATAATTGGGTTCGGCAATACAGAGATGGGGTCACCTCAAACGCATACGGTACATACAATCGGATTGGTAGAGATGCAGGGACAATTGTAAACTCATATGGAGTTTTCTGCACTACAGAAGGGACGGTGAATAACTCGTACGGCGTGTACTGTACGGGCGAGCAAAAGAATTACTTTGCTGGGAATGTTGGGATTGGAACAACGGCGCCAACGAAAAAACTGCATGTCGTCGGGGACGTTTTGACCACGGGGACGCTCACGGCAAGTAACGTGAGTGTCATCGGTGATTTCGTGACGCTCAATACGGTTACGAGCAATACGGAGCAGATGGTTATTGTAAACGCGGGAACGGGGCCAGGGTTGAAAGTGACTCAGACGGGGGCTGAATCAATCGCGGAGTTCTATGATGATGGCGGGGTGTTGGCAATGAAGGTGGCGGATGGGGGGAATGTGGGGATCGGGACGGGGGCGCCGATGGCTAAACTACATGTGCATGGAACTGCTGGAACGGATGGTATTCGATTTCCAGACAGCACTGTCCAAGTAAGTTCAGCAAGAGGTTCATTAGCACTTATACAGAGTGGAACAGCTACGAGTGCGCTGACAATACCCATATCAAGTTTGAATGGTGACGTTGATATAAAATATGTGTTAGAACTACAAGGCACGATTACAACCACAGCGGATAGATATATTTATATTACACCAAACAATGCAACAGGGGATACCTATTTAGCATTGCAGTTTAGAATAGATGTTGTTCCAGCTACAACTATCGAGAAATTTACGAACAAACAGCTAATGATCGGAAGAACCGTTTATCTGCAGACAGGAACGATCAGTATAACTTCTACTATATTTGCTCAATCCGGATATCATCGCTCTGCAATATCATCGTGCAAATTCTATGCAAGTACGTCCGCTGCTGGGTTTGCCGAAATACAGAGCACATGGGCGAATACGTCTGCAAATATCACTTCAATGACGATCAATTTCGATGGAGCAACCTTTACAGGACGATGGAGACTTTATGCGCCACGATAAAGCGCAACGAGTCATCGTACGTTATTTTTGTCCCTCTTTTCTTCTGCATTCATGATAGAGTTGCGTCATGTCAACGCCCCTGATCTTTGCAAACTCGGAATACGTCGCGGGCAGACACGTGTTCAAGACGATTCCTGGGGGCTCGAATATGAGCTTGGCTAGTCTCGCGACGACTGCAACATGCAATGTCATGACACTGCTGGATGATAAGCTTGGGATTGGGACGACGGTGCCGCGGCAAGCATTGCACGTAGTTGGTAATGTTCTGACCACAGGTACGCTGACGGCGAGCAATGTCAGTGTGATTGGCGACTTTGTGACGTTGAATACGGTCACGTCAAATACGGAGCAAATGGTCATAACGAATGCAGGCACGGGGCCAGGGTTGAAAGTGACGCAGACAGGGAATGAGTCGATCGCGGAGTTCTATGATGATGGTGGGGTGCTGGCGTTGAAGATAGCGGATGGAGGGAATGTGGGGATCGGGACCGCGGCGCCGACAGCGAAACTTGAAGTCAATGGGTTTATAAACATAAAAGTCCCGGCGTGCCATGTTCGAAGTTCGTCAGCACAAACTATTGCAGCATGGGATAACTCAACAAAAGTAGACTACAACGTAACACCAACAATAAATCGATACAATTTATTCAATGTTACGACAAAAAGAATCGAGCCACCTGTGTATGGATTATATTACATTTATGCATGTTACAGCATTTCAAGAACGACAGAAAACAAATACCAATACATTTCCATAACAAAAAATGCGACAGCCACTGCTGTGTCAGATACATTTTCTGATGGTAAGAGACTTGGTTTTGGTGGAATAAGTCATCATGCCCCCTCTTCTGGCAACGTGTATCCATCCGTACAAGCAACAGCAATTGCAGAGTTGACTACGTCAGACTACGTCGAAATTTACGGTTCTGGAAATGGAGCATCCGCAAAATACACTTCGAGCGACAGTGCAAATTTCATAATGGCTTACCTGATCACCTGCTTATAGGACATCATGTCTAGCCAACACAAGTTTCTTTTGTTTTCTGTAGAGGCAAACTTGCATGGCTTGCAATCTTCCGATTTACATCAAGCGCGAGTCGCAGTTTGTCGGCATCGGGACAGCGTTGCCGACCGCAAAGCTGCATGTGCAGGGCGACATCGTGCTGACGGGGCAAATGTTCAATGCCGACGGCGAGCCTTATGCTTTGAGTGGGAGCGGGGGCGGTGGGGGTGGCGGCACATGGGTCGCCCGGACGTCGAACTTGCCGTTGCTTGTGGCCCCAAGTGGGCTAGGGGCGGTTATTGAGATCCAAAGCAATGTCTGTTTGCAACGCTACGGCGGAAACGACAACGCTTACCAAATCTACACGACCGCACGTGTTATCAGTGCGCCAAGTGATGGCAATGCCGATTATAAGATCTCCCTCCCAGATTTGCTAAAGAATGGCGCGTATGCGCCCGAAACCACCATCGGCGAACTTTGGCTCCGTGCCACGAGCAACAGCGAATCCCTGACGTTCAAAGCCGTTGCGCAAACCATTTCGGGGGTGCAGGACATGGCCTATGTGCGGTTTCTGTCAGGCACAACCCGTGTGCCTCTTGGGCGATTCGCTGCCGGGCACCTGCTCGAGCTCCAAGGCATCATCGCGTATGCGACCGAAGTGTCGACTGCTTCAACTTCCAATGTGATTGGAACGGAGGCGGTCTATATCCCTGGAGCGTCTGTGCAATGGTCAGACGTCGGCTATCCACACCCCAACGTGTTCGGTGTCGGCGGCAGCGATTTCGTGATCACTACGCGCAAAGGGCAGACCAAGTATGTTGGCGATGATATTGCCTTCAAAGTGAGTGTCGCAGGTAATGTGGCGGTTGCTCGGAACGTCTCGCAGAGCTACTACTTGGCGCTGCCGTATCCCGTCAATTTAGGTGTCTATGGATCCAACGTGATGGTGGGCGAGTTTGTCATGCGCGTTACATATGCTGGGGTAGGGGCTGGAGGGGCGACGTATCGCGCCTATGCGCGCACGGTTTCGCACACGGATTCTGCGGTAGAGATCAGGTATATCAACGGCACTTTCGACGTGAGTCTTTATGACATTGAGGTCGGCAGCACCATCGATCTCCAAGGCGCGCTTAACTATAAGACGACGGCGATAGCAAGTGTAGCCATTCCGTATGCCTATATCCCGAACAGCTTGGTGCAGGACAGCGCCGGGAATGTTGGGGTCGGCACGAGTCTGACGCCGGCCAAGCTCACCGTTGGTGGGGATTTGAGGGTGAGTGGGTCGTTAGCGAGTGGCACGGGCAGCAATGTGTTGGTGGTGGACGGCGCCGGGAATGTCGGGGTTGGGACAGGGGTGCCGAGGGCAAAACTGGAAGTCGCCGGGAACATTTTGCCGTCTTCCAATCTGGCCTATGATTTAGGCTCAAGTATTTTGCGCTGGCGCGATCTGTATCTGAGTGGCAATACCATCGACTTAGGGGGGACGTTGTTGAAGCGTGATGAGGCGGGTGGCGGAGGCATCAAAGTGCTTGGCGCAGGTGGGGCGGATGTCGATACGACGGTGCGTAATCTGAATGCGTCGGGGTACGTCAATATTGGAGGCACGCGGCTCGAGCGTCACGCGACGGGGGCGGTTATGGTGAGGACGACTGCCGGGGACATGGAGAGCGGTATGTTCAAGCACGTGTATGTGGATGGGTTGGTGCGTGCGTCTAATTTGGAGGTGCTCGGGGAGTATGTGACGCTGAATACGGTAACGTCAAATACAGAACAAGTCGTGGTAACGAACGCAGGTACGGGTCCCGGGTTGAAGGTGACACAGACGGGGGCAAATAGCATTGCGGAATTTTACGATGATGGTGGAGTCTTGGCAATGAAAGTAGCGGATGGGGGGAATGTTGGGATTGGTACGGCAAATCCAATGCATAAACTCCATGTAATCGGAAATATAAATTATACCGGGACACTCTATCAGAATGGAACACCATTCTCCGGTGGCACTTCCTCCCAATGGACGACAAGTTCGGCCGATATTTACTATTCAGTAGGAAATGTTGGCATCGGTACGACGACTATCCAGGCGAGGCTGGATGTTGGCCCTCTCACATCCCTGTCAACAGCGATTATCCGTAGTTCAGGAGCTGGAAGTGTCGAAACCGATTGGCCAAGCGGTTGGGGAGGCGGACTGGCAACTTGGGATATATGCTGTGCAAGCATTAAATATGGTGGCCTTCTGCAGAGATCTTCTGATGAGCGCAAGAAACAAGACATCACACCTTATCCGTATGGTTTGGAGAAATTACTTCAGCTGAATCCAGTATATTTCAGATGGAAAAAAGAGTTTGGCAATTCTGATGACCTACAAACCGGGTTCATCGCCCAGGCCGTTGAACAAGTCCTTCCAGATACAGTAAGTGAGGATTCGGCCTCCTATAAAACCATCAAAGTAGATGTATTCACACCACTCCTTGTCAATGCTGTGAAAGATCTGCACGAGCGGTTGCAGAAGACAGAAGCCGAGCTCGTTATTCTGAAGACTCGATTGGGAATTATATAATTTAACACGATCAGATCTGATTCACGCGCAGGTTTCTGATACGGATATTCGTTTCGTCGTATCCAACTGCTCCAAAGATTCCGAAATAAGTGTTGGAATAGAGGCTTGGCTGCGATGCGTCCGTGTAGGACAAGAATGTCACCGAGTTCACCGTTACCGTCCATGCACCGTCGTTGAAGGTCATGACCACTGGCGTCCACGTCTCCTTGGGGAAGGCGTCGTTTGCCTGCGTGTAAAGAACGGTACTTCCACGAGTGAGCCTCGTGTATTGGTTCGTGGACGGTACGTAGTCATAGATGCTCATATAAACTTGGTAACCTCCTGTGTCTTGGCCTGGATCAGTGTTTGCCGCAGTCTTCTCAGCAGTTCCATATGCAAAAATGCCAAATGCATCCGCATAAAATCCACCTCGTGTTCCCGTTAACATAACGTCTACCATGACTTGGAATCGGGAGCCGAGAGACACATCCGACCAGTACAAGTATGCATACATGCCTCGGAGTGAGCCAGACTGCACTGACACCAGCTGTAAATAGTTGTCGTTGACGCGAATAAGGGATGTTCCGTCGGCCTGGGTTGTACCCGTTGCGTACGTAAGAGGCATAGGTTGGGTGGCCGTCGGATAGAACTCAATAGAAGTTGCGTATGCAGTATTCCGAATAATATAAGACCATGATTGTGTTGTCGAGTAGCTTTGGGCATTTGTAGCGGTTACCACGAAGGTACCAGAAGCAACGGTATTGATTCCAAATGTAAGAGACAATGCGCCTGTTGATGCATTAATGTTCCCGAACGCGGTCGTATTGATTGACCATGTAACGGGTTGATTGGCCGAGAATGTGTACGATACGACGTATGCGGAGGTTTCTGTGTTTTCGTTGATGTTCGCAGGCTGGGCAGAAGTGATGGTCGGTACGTTTGTGATCGCATATGTCCACGACTGGCTCTTTGAATAGCCTTTATCGTTTGTGGCGGTTACAATGAATGTGTCCGACGCCGTTGTATAAAGCGGGAACAAGATGGTGAGAGCACCCGTGGAAGCATTAATGTCTCCAAATGCGGGATTGTTGATCGACCAAGTAACGGGTTGATTGGCCGTGAACGAGTAGGAAACAGTGTAACTGGCTGTGGCTGTGCTTTGGCTGATGTTTGCGGGCTGGACGGACGTAATTGTGGGTACGTTTGTGATCGCATAAGTCCATGAGTAGGTGCTGCTTCCATTGGCATCCGTCGCCGTGACTGTGAGGGTGCCAGAAGCGGTTGTGTATCTGTCGAAGAAAAGCGTTAAGGCGCCAGACGACCCATTGATGGTTCCGAAGGCTTTGGGTGATATAGACCATGATATTGTACCGGCACTTGCTACTCCCGTAAAGGTGTAGCTGACCGTATACGAGCTCGCCGCAGTGTCCTGAGAAATATTGGAAGGGCGCAATGTGATGGCAGGGGCATTGATGCATTTGGCGTACAGCAGCGACATCTCATTGTCGGACAGCGCACGGTCGTAAATGAATGTTTTCGATATATGAGCATTCAGATAAGCGTCTGCCGCCCAATTGGACTTTCCGAGGTATGTGTTGGTAACGGTGCGGTCATTGATGGTCGTCGTAAATGTGTTTTCAAGGACTAACACGTTGTTTTTGTATATTTGGCGTTTCGATCCTTTGATCCAGCGACACGCAATCACCATCCACTCGTTGGCAACAATTGGGCTTGTGCTCGTTGTCATGGCGTAACTTGTGGAGCTGTTGTACATGTCTAGCGTTATGTTCGCAGTGTTGCTGTAGCGCGTGACAACGATATTGTTGTTGCCGGATCCGCTGCCAAAGTCGATGATGCGTTCCCAGCCGCCCACAGTTCCCGTCCATTTGATCATACACACAAGTGTAAACCCGCCTTGGGTGCTGACGGAAAGCGTCTGAGATCCCGCATCCAAGAACGTGCTATTCGTGCGGTTGAAGAACACATAAGGTGTGTTATTGTACCCACCCGAGGAAACATACGTCGGGCGGTTCGCAGATACTGGTTGGCTGAACAACTTGAGGACTCCCCAACTTTCGACTGCCGAATTATTGGCTTGACTGGCAAGCGTCACAACATCAAGGATCGCCCAGGGACCACTTGGGTACGCAGCAAGGTCGAAATTATACACATTGTAAGAGAGCGTTTGTGAGGTCGAGTCGAGACCCCAGGATGCCGTGATCGTGAAAGCGCCAACTGCGGTAACGCCTTGAGCAAAGTTCACACTTAGAACACCTGTTTGGGCATTTATTGTGGCATAAGGCGAGGAGCTGGCGAGCGACCATGCAACGCCGACTTTGTTGGCCGTATAAGTATAGGTGGCTGTGTAGGGCACGTTCGAGGTGTTTGCTGAAATGCTCTGAGGCTGAGCACTCGTGATTGCCAAAGGGGTATACAAAACCGTCAGGCTGTAGTTGCGGCTGGTCACGTTGCTTCCAGAGTCGATGGCGCTTACCGTGATGTTATAGGTCGTCGTTGCCTGGATCAGGTTGGTCGTCGTGCCACTTATCACTGCTGTGTTCGACGTGCTCTGGGTGAAACTCAACCCAGATGCAGAAATATTATTTGCGGTGATCGATAGGATCGAGCCGTTTGGATCCGCGTCGGCGACTTGGATGGTAATCGGCGTTATGTTGCAACCAGACGCGAAAGATCCAAATGATCCTGCCGCGGGTGTTGGAGGAGATACGAAGAAGGGTGCTTCGCCAACTTCGATGATGTCTCGCAAGGTGTGTTGAGGGCCATTCGGCATCGTCACGCGTATGGAAAAGGGCTCCTCCGACTGCGGGAGAACATTTGGGCGTTGAAGGACGACGGTGGTTGGGTTGATCAGCGACCAGGACGGTGCCAAGTAAATGGCGTCTGTCGAACCGACGAACTCAAAGACCATCCCCGGGACAAAGCCTTGGCCGGTGACCGTTGTCATGTCGCCAACGTTGGAGAGCGTGGTGGGGGTCGCGGCTTGCAGGATGTTAAAATCGATGTCGATGGTCGACCATCCTGTTGCTGTATATATTTCGGGCTGAAAGAGCGTCGTATTGATGCGGAAAAGACCTGTCGCTGGATTTGCAGGACGCTGCGCGGTCGTGCCGGAGGAAAGCACCAGTCCATCTGTGCGACCCGACAGATCAAACGGCGCGGTTGTGTTCTTTAGAACCAGCTCATTGCTGCGCGTGATGGTAAGGACATCGTTGACCTGGTAAAATTGCATATCTAGTTATACTGTAGGATTGATTCAAATGCCATTTTACGTAATCAACGATGCTTTCGTCGTTGACAATGGTGGCAATATTGGTATCGGGACGGCTTTTCCACGCGGCGCACTGGATGTTACTGCGACGGGGGTAGGATTGGTAGTGCCCATAGAAAGCGAGAGCGAAAGCGGAACAGTCGGGGGGAGTGGAGGTGGGAGTGGGGGTGGGGGCGGAGGTGGGGGCAGCATACCCGAAAATGCACCAGCGATCCGAATGAGTCGTGCGCTTGGTCGCTTCGAGCGTCGTGTGCAAAACGCTTGGAAATCAAGCGTTATATGGTCGCCCGCGGTTATCAGCGCAACGCCAACAAAGCTTCAGAACATAGGGATGCAAACGGTCGTCACTGGAAGCTACATCGAGCCGAGTGCGGTGTGGTCGTTCATCGGCGCGAATGGGCAAGAATATCCGTGCGTTTCGCAATGGACGAATGCGCAGACGGTAACGCTGACACGGCCGGTAGTCTTTCCCGTGAGCAACGAGCCCTATCGCCTTAAAGTCTACAACATGGACTCCAAAACGCAGTTCATCACCAGCACCCTCTTTTTCGATGCGGGCGACGGCCCTTCCTTTGTGACAGCTGCAGGGAACTTGTCCAACCTGACTCCAAGTACCTATTACAATCCCGGGATCGTCATCGAAGCGATTGACGAGGTCGGTGGAGGCATATCGAACATCACGATCAATAGCGACCTCTCGGGCTCTGGATTGGCGCCTGTGTTTTCTGGGAGTAATCTTCTTATTCAAGGTACGACAACGGCAGTCTCCAACCCCACCACGTATAATTTCACAGCGACCGCGATTGACTTGGGTGGAAACACCGCCACGCGCGCATATTCTTTCACAATACAATCTGCAATAACGGATCTGCTACAGAATGGCACATTCGCGTCGACCGCGTATTGGACACCAAGTCAGGCGTGGAGTACGAGCACAGGACCGTGGATCCAAGACAACATCCTGTTCTTTGGCTATGTACAGACAAATGTCAAACAAACCATCGAAATCGCTGTGCGTCAAGGCATCGAATTGGACTTCTCATTCGAAGTTCGAGCTGAGACACGCAATGGTAGCGTAGATGATACCTATCGAGCGTACGTTGATGTGTACAATACAGCCAACACCGTCGTGCAGACGTTTGGACAGACTGCAACGACTACGATAACGACGACGGGCACTTCCACATGGACGCCTGTATCGTTCTCGAGCACTGTTGCCGCGAGTTATAATATTAGCAAAATCGTGGTAACGATTGAAGGACGAGATGTAGGAAATTGGGCAGGTGCATGGTATGGGCCTACCTTTAGAAATGTGCGTTTGCGTACGTCGTCAGCAGGCGTGAGCTATCAGTCCGCTTTTACTCCTGCTGCACTCACCAACGGAGTATACAACACAACCATCAGTGGAGCCGCATACGGCAATGGCACCTATGTCATCTCGCAATCCGCCAATGGATGGGCCGACTACAAGGTGTGGAAACTGTTTAATTTCACTTACGGCGGGTTTGGGGACTTCTGGCATACGAACGACACGTTTACGGCTACAGGAAATTACTACGCTGGTAGCGAAAATATCGTGAGTGGATACAACGGGGAATGGGTGAAGATACAGATGCCCGTGAGCATCTATCTATCGAAATATCGCATATGGCCGCGCACAGACGTGTCGACCAGCGACCCGCGAGATTGGAGATTATATGGTTCGAGCAATGGTAGCACCTGGACGCTGCTGGACACCCAAACGAACGTGAGTGGATGGACACGAACGGTGAGTGAAAGCAATTACAAGGAATTTACCGTTTCTGTCTCCGCGAGCTGCTCCTATTTTGCACTCGTCGTAAATCGGTCTTATAACTCAAGTATGCAGATGAGTGAGCTGCGTTTCTATGGCGCCTGAGAAGAGAAAATTTGGCTTATAGTAGAGTGTGAGCGGCAGCGGATGGTTGTGTACACAACCGGTGATCGAATATTCATAACAAGCGCCTGCAACGTAGGCATTGGTACGATCCCAGCCGTCCCATTTGATGTTCCATCCATTACGAGCCTGACGGTACCAAGTGGCACAAGCGCTCAGCGTGTCAGCGCCCCGGGCATGTTCCGTTACAATACCGACTTGGGAAACTATGAAGTCAATGTCATTGGGTTTTGGGCGCCATTCACCATCACTCCGACTCTGGACGGCGTGTCTTCCAATGTGTTACGAAATTTAAACGACGCAGTTACCGTTTCGGGCACTTCGCTGGCACCGGCGGCCGAATGGCGCTTCATTGGTGCGAGCAAACGGCTGTATTTTCCAAAGAGTGTCACATACTTGAATGACTCGAATGTCTTGCTCGTACGCCCAGATGTGTTCCCAGTAAGCGATGCGCCGTATCAAATCCAGTGCCGGCAGTTTGGAAAGGTAGCCTATTATTCTGGGCTGACGGCAGGAAGTAATCCCTACTTTATCACAGCAGGCGGCTTGGTTGCGACGATCGCTGCGTCCAATTTAACTTTTACGGGATTGAATCCGGCTGCGGTCATCACAGCAGCCGACGACGGAAACATCGGGAACATAATTATTTCGAGTGGATCTCTACCACCTGGTCTCATTGGCACAGTAAGCTCCTCTAATTATATAATAACTGGTACTCCAATTGAAGTCACAAACGAAACGACGTACCCCTTTGCGCTAACAGTCGTCGATCAAGGTGGAAATGCATTGACGCAGGCATTTTCCATCAAACTTCTACCGCCTGTGTCCCGTCGATGGCCACCAGCCAGCCTTATTGGTATGCCAGACGGTGCAACAAATCCAGCTTCTGTGACCCTATCAGGACAAGCGTATGGCAACGGTACATATGTTGCACAAGCAAGCTCACTTTATGGCGGCCTAGCCCATCCTGTGCGAGCGCCGTTTGACTATGATACCACCACGTGGGGAGGGGGTGCATGGGCGGATCTGGGATATTACAACGGTACCACGGGGGCTTACACAGGTGCGTCTTCTACCACAGCGAGTGGAACAGCGCATGCCGGGGAATGGATCCAACTGCAACTCCCATCTGCTATCCTGCTCAAGGAAATCATACTGCGAGAGCCGGAACATCGCAATGCAACGTCTTATGTCTTTGTCGGTTCTAATGACGGCGTGACATGGACACTGATCGTGTCGCGCACGGCGGCGGCTGCGACGACAAGCACTTCGAGTTTGGCTGTGTATTCAACGACAATCCCTGTAAGTGTTTCCGAAACGTATAGGTACATCCGGCTGGTAATAAAATCCATCAATCCTGCGAACAAATGGGGTTTCTGCACCGTATGGGAAATTGAGTTTTATGGACTCGGCGGTTGAATTTTATTCAAGCTATGAAAGCCCTAAAAGTGCTCGACCAAGCCCAAAAGCGGTGTGTGTCTGCGCAGGAAACTTTAAATTGGACGATACAGACAGATGATCGGTCAAAAATTGATGGCGAGCGATCAAAACAATCAACAACAGTCCTCACGATCCAAGCTAACCTGCTAATCAACCAGCCAGCCAACAATCACCGTCGGCCGGTGTCTCCAGAAACTCAAGCAAAAATGATGCTGCGCGAGGGTGTCATCAAGGACGTTGAGTCGAAGATTGGTGAGTTGTCGGACACGACGAAGAAGCAGATTGATAGGATCCGGAAGCACAAGATTCTGTACTTTAACCTTCTCAATTCTGTGGCGAATCGCATGACGCTCGAGCGCAACAAGAAGGCAGGCAACAACTACTACATCCCCCAGCAGTTCAGCGTTTGCCCGATGTACAACGATTGTTTCAAGGATAACCTTGCAGCGGTGAACATGTCGAAGGACGATTTCTACTCCATGGTCGACGGTGTCGAGAAGGAGGTTGTCGCGACGATGTGAATTGGATGGGTGGTGCGACGGTGCTTGGATTTTGTGGGTCGAGTTTCATTTTTGTAATATGCAATCTATCTAGTGTATAGAGTAGGATGTCTTACAGTCCGGTAGGAATCTACATTCACCCTGAGACGGGGAATGTGGGCATCGGTGCGGCGACGCCGTTGCAAAAATTACACATTGGTGGAAATGCGCTTGTGGCAGGGCATGTGTTGCCGAGTGCGAACGTAACTTACGATCTCGGATCGGCGAGCTTGCGGTGGCGCGATTTGTACCTGAGTGGGACAACAATTGATTTGGGTGGCACCGCTATCTCGCGCGATGCGGCCACCGGTGGCTTAAAGGTGACGGATCCGGCAGCGGGTGGTGCTCCATTGGATTTGACTGTGAAGAATCTAGTGGCCTCCAATGTGAGCGTGATTGGGGATTTTGTGACGCTGAATACGGTAACCTCGAATACGGAGCAGATGATTATTGAGAATGCTGGGACGGGTCCGGGGCTGAAGGTGACGCAGACGGGGAATGAGGCAATCGCAGAGTTTTATGATGATGGTGGTGTTCTGGCGATGAAGGTGGCGGATGGGGGGAATGTTGGGATTGGAACGGCGATTCCGACGGCTGCGCTGTCTGTGTCAGGCAACGCACTCATCCAAAGCACCTACCGTACTTATCTAGGGAAAAACAGTCTTTCAGCGTCCCTTCCCATTTTAGATCCGTCGGTTGTTCAAAACTCGGTAATTGTGTTCTTGAATAGCAACAACGATCCGCCAGGGACTGACCAGAATATCTTATGGACATCGCCTAACATGAGAAGAGCTGTAAAACTCAATGCATACGGTATTGACTCATACGGTTTTAGTGGAGGGTTCTATTTTAATAGTGGTAATGTGGGGGTGGGGACGACGCTGCCAAGGCAATTATTGGATATTCAAGGAGGGGATGCGATAGTGAGTGGCAATGTTGGGATTGGAACGAACGTCCCAACGGCTAGTTTGCAAGTCAATGGTTCGATGAAGACACTTTATCAAGACGGCACGAACTTCTATAATTCTGGTTCAACAGGAACTTGGGTTATTCTTGGCACATACGAAGCACCAGGTAATGGTAGTATCGGATACCGATTGGAGCTCAAACTTGTTGGAAACAGCGGATACAATCAGAACGTAGACACGTGAGGTGTGTCTTTTATCTATGTGTCCATCAATAATAACGGAAGTGCTAGCGTGGCCAACGCAAATGCTTCGTTTATCAATTACAATTACAGTGCTCTTGTTTATGCAGTGAAGCTTGTGCAAGTCACACGATTTTCATACACCGTGTACGCGCAGCTAGGGTCGTATCAATCCATGTCTATCTTCGCAACATGTACATTGGGAGGGAAATGGACGACAAACATCTCAGTCTCGACCGATCCAGGTGCCAATCGTGCTACTGTACAAAGCGGAACACACTTGGCGAGCTTCATAAATGGAAATGTAGGGATCGGGACAACGAATCCAACCGGTGAACTTACGTTTGTAAATAACGTTGTAAATAGGAAAATTGTCCTTTACAATGTTGGAGGTGCGGATGAGTTTTTCGGTTTTGGTATAAATAATTCAAGTTTACGTCTGAACGTTGGTAGTACGACGAGCACCTTTAACTTTTACGGAGTGACTACTCAATACGGTTATGTAAATAATGCAACCGGATTTATCAACACATTTACGGGACAACATCGGTCTTTCCCAGATACATCACTCATTCCATTTATAAAATACACTTCAAAAATTGTTGGTCTGATCGTATGTGCATCGGGCGCACATGTATCGTTAAACCAAGACACGCCCAAGTTTGGCAGAGAAGGCATCCAGGTGTCAGAAGCCATTCCAACTGTTCGACTGGCAAATACATCCAATGATCCGACTGTGTTTGGAGTAGTTTCAGACATTGAAGATCCAGAAAAAAGAAAAGATCATTACGGCAGCTTTGTTACGACCCAGAAAAAGATTTTGGGAGACACGCGAATTTTCATTAACTCAATTGGAGAAGGCGCGGTATGGGTATGTGATGCAAATGGACCTTTCTATAACGGTGATTACATAACGTCTTCCGTAATTCCTGGATACGGAGCAAAACAACATGATTCACTTATGCATAATTACACAGTTGCAAAAATCACAATGGATTGCGATTTCAATGCTGCATCCGTACCAAAGATGCGGATAAAGAAGAGAACAGACGCAGCATTAGATTCCGAAACTTTTTATGACTTGGATGCTTATGGTAATATACAGTGGGAGCAGGGTGAAGATAGTAGTGGAAATCCCGTTTTTGAACCTCCTTATGACATGCGATACCTATTGAAAGATGGTACAGTTATTGATAAAGACGAGTACGATAGATTACAACGAAATGGTGACTCTGTTTATCGTGCGGCATTTGTAGGATGTACCTATCATTGTGGTTAGCATTTTGAGCCACAGGGAAGGTATAAAGCCATTGCGACGCGTACGTGTACCGCAAAGTAGTTTTGTATGCATGAAGTAGAGAGGGTCTGAGCCGCCGACGCGCACGCTGAAATGGAGGCTTACGGCTATTGCAACTTGAACATGTATCTCAAGCGGCGCACGGGCAATGTCGGTATCGGCACGCATCTTGCCCAGCGCACGCTGCACGTCGAAGGCGACATTTTCTTGAAGGGCATGATCTACGACGCTTCCAATGAGCCGTATGCATTGGGCGCGGGTGGCGGCAGTGGGGGCGGGGGCACCGCCAACCTTGAGTGGCGAGAGGCAGTGGACGCGCCGCAGTTTCTTGCGCCGCCGGGTGTGGAGTTGTCCGATGTTCGCGCGCCATCTTATCTGCAGCGTTTTTCAGGAAATGAAAACGTCTTTGCGATCGATATCAGCACAGTCGTCACATCCAATGCCTATCTCACGACATCGGCAAGTAATGCCATTCTGGATTATAAGCTGCAGGTACCGCAAGAATATGATACCCGCGTCTATTCCGCTGGAGCGCGCTTGGGTGACCTGTGGTTACGCGCCTCGAGCAACGGCTATGGCAACACCTTCAAAGCGTTCGCCAAGGTACTCGAGAGTGAAAGCAATGTGCTCGCGCTTCGGTATATTACGGGCACCGCCGATCGCCCATTGACCGACGTTGGAGTCGGCTGGAAGATTGACCTCCAGGGGACGCTGCTCTATACGACGCGCGAGTTCTTCACCGGGCTCAGCTTGGAGAATGTGATTCCTGCGAGCATGGTGCAGGACACGGTCGGAAATATCGTGATCAATGGCGGCGGCTTTGCGCCGCGTGGCGTGCTTGACGTCATTTCCACCAGCAATATCCCTGGTCTGGTGGTGGATCTACAGAGGTTGAGCGAGTCAAATACGAACATTCTTGAAGTGAAGCGCAACAAACTCACTAAGTTCGCCGTGAGCGAGACGGGCGACATGGTCATCGATGGCGTGATTGCGAACAGCGCCGGCAACGCACTGTGGTTGCCCGGCAACGCTTCGGAGTGGCGCGATGCCAATGCCGCGCCAACATGGGTCTTACCGGCAGGCGCAGCGTTTACATACACCAGCAACACCGGGAAGTACAAACACTTTGGCTACGAAGTGCACAACCGCTTTGATGTCAGTGGAACGCTCACAAGCGCTGCGTCGGTGGCTGCTGCAGATTTTGCGCTCACACTCCCCTACGAGCTCGCGTCGAACTTGTATCCCACCGAGACCATCCTTGGCGATGTGTGGATCAATGTGCGCGTGAATGGGTATTTGACGACCTACCAAGGCTACGCCAAGACGCGCCCTGGCGTTACCAGTAACGTCATCGTGCGCTATTTGAACACGATCTACGACCGGAGCTTGGGCGAATTTGCGGCGGGCAGTGAAATAACTGTGCGCGGCGAGATCGCGTATCAGGCGAATATGCTTGGACTGTTTGCCGTCGGCACCTACAAGCCCGCAATCCTGCGCCAAGATATGGCAGGGCGCATCATGGTCACCAACACCGAGGCGTTCCCAGCGGGGCGCTTCCATATTTATGAGAACAGCAGCGAGCCTGCGTTGGTTCTTCAGCAAGATGGAAGTGGGCACATGATTCAGTTCCGCAGCAACACCAGTATACCGTTCGTGGTGGATCGTGGCGGAAACATTGGTGTCGGCACGCTGACGCCTGCGAAAGGGTTGGACGTTGCCGGCGATATGCGCATCTCAGGCGCGATTTATAATGACCGCAACGAAGCGATCTGGGTGCCTGGATCGACGCTGGAATGGAAGGCAGCAGCAACGCCCAGTTTCATCCTGCCCGCTGGATGCGCGTTTTCAAGCACCAGCGCAAGTGCGAGCTATCGGTACGTGGGAGATGAGATCTTGTACACTGTTTACCTGCAGGGCACGATTACAGCGAATTCGAGTGCGAGTGGGCAAGACTATGCGTTGCTCTTGGAGTATCCTGTGAAAACGGCGGCCTATGCAAACCCTACGATTGTAGGTGACATGTGGTTGAATGTGTCTTCGAACGTCACCAGCACAACCTACAAGGCTTACGCCCGCACGTATGCCGAAAGCACAAGCAACATGCGCGTGGGGCTGCGCTATGTCAACGTCGCATACGACTTGCCGCTCACGGGGATCGCCGTGGGCTCTGTGGTGCAGTTACAAGGAACGATCGCGTATCAGACACCTCTGATTGCCAACAATATGCCCGTACCTGTCGTGTACAAGTATGCGGACTTTGTGCAAGACCAGGGTGGCAATGTGATCTTCAGCGGTGACGGGAACGCGCCTCAGGCACGCTTCGAAGTGGGTCAGAGCAGCAATGCGCCAGCGTTCATCGTCAATCAGCGCGGAACTGCGGATATCTTGCAGCTCAAGAAAACAAATAATCGGGTGGTGGTAGTGGATGCACAGGGGAATGTGGGGGTGGGGACGACGGTGCCCAGGCAAAAACTTGATGTCCAGGCAGGAAATGCAATTGTGATTGGGAATGTGGGGGTGGGGACGACGGTGCCCAGGCAAAAACTTGATGTCCAGGCAGGAAATGCAATTGTGATTGGGAATGTGGGGGTGGGGACGACGGTGCCGACGGCTCCACTGCACGTAGTCGGTAATATTCTGAGTACGGGCACCATCATAGCAAGCAACGTGAGTGTCATTGGAGATTTTGTGACGCTTAATACGGTAACCTCGAATACCGAGCAAATGGTCATAACAAATGCGGGGACGGGTCCAGGGTTGAAAGTGACGCAGACAGGGGCTGAAGCAATTGCGGAGTTTTATGATGATGGCGGGGTATTGGCGTTGAAGGTGGCGGATGGAGGTAATGTCGGGATTGGGACTGCTGTGCCGACGGCTGCGCTGTCTGTGTCAGGCAACGCACTCATCCAAAGCACCTACCGTACTTATCTAGGGAAAAACAGTCTCTCATCGTCCGATGCCATTTTAGATCCGTCGGTTGTTCAGAACTCGGTAATTGTGTTCTTGAATAGTAATACCAATCCACCAGGGAATGACCAGAATATCGTATGGACATCAACGAACATGAGAAGAGCTGTGAAACTGAATGCATACGGTATCGACTCATACGGTTTTAGTGGAGGGTTTTATTTTAATAGTGGGAATGTGGGGGTGGGGACGACGGCGCCGAGGCAAATGTTGGATGTCCAAGGCGGGAATGCGATTGTGAGCGGAAATTTAGGCATCGGGACGACCATACCAAAGGTTGCTTTGCAGATTCAAGGTAATACCTGGGTTTCTGGTTATGTAAGCGCGGGAAATATCGGGATGTTCCGTAATGTTCTTATAAATGGAGACATGCGCATCAATCAACGAGGAACTAGCACAATCTTGACAAGTATGACAGCTGTTGCGACGGTGAGTCCGGGTAGCTGGGTGGTGGATCGATGGAATTTGTATCGTTCAGGATTTGCTGCAGGAGCGTCTATGGGGCAAGGGACAGGCATGGGAACATCCGATCTTCCATTTCAAGATTCGGGAATTCAAACATTTGCGCGCATTCAAAGAGTGAGTGGTAACACATCTACAGGCTTTATATCGTTAAACAACAACATAGAGTCTCAGGATAGCCGTCGATTTGCTGGTAAAACTATCACGCTTTCATTTTATTACCGTACAGGAGCTAATTTTAGTGGAACATCATTGGGTGGAGGTGTTTTTTCGGGAACAGGAGCCAATGAAGCTTTACGAAATGTAGTCTCAGGATTAGCTACAGTTTGTTATATTTCATGTAATTCATCGTCGTCGTGGGTTCGTGTTAACGTTTCTGGAACCTGTGTAGATATCACTCAGTTGTTCGTGGGGTTTGATTACACTCCCACTGGCACTGCAGGAGCCAACGATTACTTTGACATTACAGGAGTGCAGTTAGAGTTAGGTAACATGATGACACCGTTTGAGGTAAGACCGTATGTCACGGAATTACAGTTATGCCAGAGGTATTACTGGCAACAAGCCACGTTATACTTGATGATGAATAGAACAGGTGGATATAAAGGCGTCTTTGGACCGAGACCGGTGACCATGAGGTTAAAACCTGTAGAATCATATACTGCATCCGAAGGTGTTTTGTATTCAAATGCTAGTACCGCTGATGCCGTACAAATTCTCTTGAAATCGTGCACAGATGCAGGTCATACAGTGTTAAGCAGTTATGTAGCAGATGCCGAATTGTAAGTGAGGCTCACTTCCAAACCTGGATGGAATAGATACTTCTTTGTAATTTTTATGAAAGTAGTCGAAGGTATTTTACCTACTACGTGTTTGATATAGGCACCCCCAACCTTTGGAAAGTTGCCAAACCCCGAAAAAGGGGGGTCTGAACTCTCAATTGATAAGACGAATAGCATGTTTTCCTTCTCACACTGATTGTGGTTTGATACCATTGAACGATATGCAACTATATAAACGCAAACGTGAGTAACTGTTGGGTTATGTATAAGCAAACACGGAAAGGTTTTCACATGTCCAAGAGGTGTGCGTTTTGCACATACTCCAACGATCGTAATTACAACCTTGAGAGACATGTCCAACAACAACATCCAGATATGATTGCCGCCGAAAGAATCAATCATGATGACCGCAAAGATGCCGATACTGCGACCTGAGCTACCGCAATAACTTTCACAAAAATTTGACAGACATCCTCCAACCAAACCTCACACGCACTGAACCCAAATCATGTCGAGCCTCTCGACCACTCTCCTTGGTTCCCCCATGGACGTTGACGTAAATGCTGGTGCACTAGCTTCGCCAATGGACATGGATCTTTATCATTACAGTACCGATATCAGCACAAGTTCCGACACCGATGACAGCGGCAGCGATGCCGAAAGCCCTCGCGAAGACTCGCACGACGACTCTGACGCGTGTCCACTTGAAAAAATCTTTCGCGACTCCCAATCGTGCGATATCGCGGACGCTCGCACTCGGATCAATTTCCAGATGTCATATCCGTGGTAAGCCAATACACAACGACACAACCACACAAAGTGCCAAACGTTCCCAAACCCATAGCAAGCCACCTGAGCTTTTCGTTGGATAGTCGGCGCCGGGGTGGCGCTGCAAACGCGCTCACCGTAACAGGAATGACTTCAACAGACGCTGGGATCACATCCATGGGTTGAGGGGCACTCACCACTTCACTTCGGCAGACAGGGCAGGACAATGAAGAGCCACGCGCTCCACAAGCGACAGCATATTCCATCATGCAAGCTGCGTGGAACGCATGCGAGCACCGCAAAATCGTAATCCCACGATCCACTTCAATGTCTCCGAGCGCCTCGAGGCATATTGTGCATGACGTCGGCTCCATTATAGCATGTATTTGTTTTGTTTTTAGGCGGCAAATCTGCAAAGCAACGCAAAGTCACAAAAGCACCGGCCTTTGTGTTCCCGTCTTTGTTTTTATGTTTTTCGTGGGTTTGGAGTTGGCGTGGTAGGGTGTAGGGTGCGTATCAAACCATGATCGTGTAGTGCAGCTCGCGCAGATACGCGTGCGCGCCCTGGTAATCACGAACCGCCATCTTCACAAGCGCCCGAGCGATCTTGTCATGCGCAAAGCGATGCAGATCGCGGTCCATGTACACGAGCTCGTCCTCGTTCAGGTTGCTCAGCGTCGCATTCATCGCCCGAATCACCGGCGTGTAGTGACCACGAATCATGCTGTTGTACATGCTCCGCACACGCGCGCCCAGAACCACATCGTCCATGGGAATCAGCGTCTGGCACTGCGCCATTTCGAGCGAGGGAATTTGAGGGCTTCCCGATTCGAGGATGAGCGAGGTGAAGCGGAGATTGTCTGGTGGTTGTGGACTTGGGTTGTTTGTGAAAATGTTGATGACATTAGTCGTCAATTTTTCGAAAAATGATAAGAAAACTTTACAAACGGATGCGACCGCATCACCGACGCCTTGGCGCATACGGTACATCGCGCGTTCGGTGTTTGTGGTCTCTGCGTTCTCGAGCGCCTAGACCGCGGCTCTTGAGGGCATCTTGTGCAGCTTTGAGCATCGCATTATCCTTAAACACCAAGTACTTGGCCTCAGGAATTTCATCACCGTACCAATTCGGTGTTTGCTTCTTCCGAACTCCAGCCGGATTCGTTTCTGGAGTCGGCAACATGTCCAAGGCAGCTTGATGGTGTCCTATTTCATCGTTTTCAGGAATGTTATTATAAGCGAGCACAGACGCGCACACTCGCCGACGGTGACAGTCGTGACGAGCGTCTCTATCCAGGCGTTTCGGCGGAGGCTGTGTGGAGGTGGTGGCACTTGGCACAGTTGCTGTCCTTTGTTTGCTAGCAGAACGGTGTCTCATCACGCTTCCTCGGATCGCATTCAGCTCTTCGTGACACTGTAAATCATGGGCAAGGCCATAGTACAAGTCGTTCTGTTGTTTGCCAGTGAGCTCAAGATCCGTCAAGTACGTTAAAAGCGCCTTGGCGTAGACTGGATCTTCTTTGATTTTGCTCTTTGCATTCCTTTCATCGTTATACAATAGGTCGGTACATCGATAATTTCTATCCAACACATCGAGCCGAGTGTATCGGTCTCTATATCTCAAAAGGAGCTCACTCAGATTCTTCGCGTGTCCGCTGTGGAAGGCGTTGATGATCATGTCGCGCTCAACGCGATGGAGCCTGTTGACTGCGCTCACAAAGTCATTCCAGCGTTTTTTCCATTGGTTGTCCATGCTGTGACCATGAACATCTACCTTTCGGAGTTCATGCGACGAGATATAAGGTGCCATGTGCCGAATGAGATACTTAGCATTTCTTTCATCTGAAAGTAGGTTTTCAAGAAGACTATTCAGACGACGATAGTAATCCTCATACTTTGCAAATTCCAGATGGCTGACTGGTAAATTCTCTCTTTGCATTTCATCCTTTGTCTTTATCCACCCTCGAAACGACAATGCGGGCGAATCATGTAGCTCCGCGGGGTCATGCGCAGCGTCTCCAGATGTGGGTAAGGCCATTCTTCGCGCCTATTACTTACCTAGTTTTTTTTACGCAGATTCATTAGAGTTCCGCCCCGACACGTGTCATGTTTCGGCGCATTGCAAACTCGCTCGAGTTTAGCTCGAACGGCGATGTCTTCGTCCAGTCGCGGTTGGGGATTGGTACGTACACCCTTCATTCCAATGTGAACTTGGATGTGAGGGGGGTCGCGACGTTCACCCAGTCGACGGTTGGCATTGGAACGAACGCACCGCTTGCCCCGCTACACATCCACGACTCGTTGCGCCTCGCGAACAATCACTTGGGCTTCCGTCTGAATAACACCGCCGGTACCAAAAGAATTATTCAGTTCTTCTCCTATACACCCACCGGGGCACCGACTGTGCAGAACCCGCTCTTTCGCATTCGCCTACAGGGCACCGTAACTGCAGAGGGGGGCTCCGCTGGATACGACATCCTCTTTGGTGGTCACACGACATCTGGCATCACCGACCAGCGCGTCCTCAGGAACGGTCGCCTCACTACGGCAGCGGGCGTAGACGCAAGTGCGGCGTTCTCGGTTCAGTTCTATCAGCGCGCGACGGCGCGAGCAGCATCCGATCCGCAATATGTAGGTTACATCGTTCTGAATGATGTTGCCGCTGGCGCACCAGCGACGGCCATTGCGTATGAACTGAATTTTGAAACCCTCAGCACGCATGCCGCCGCCAATGATACTTTTACATATATCACGGATGCAACCATCGATACGGGCAACTACTCGAATGTGTGGAATGCGACGGCGTCTGCCAGCATGGCAACCTACGGCTATGTCAGCGATCCTAGCCCAACCGCCAACAGAATTGGCCTTGGAACGGACGCCCCAGCGGCGCGCCTGCACCTTGCATCGTCCAATACGCCCACGCTGCGCCTGCAGAAAACTGGGGCGGGCGACGCAGCCACCCCAATGATGGTCGTGACGCCCTCGGCGGCAAATCCGGCGGGCACCACGATTGTGATTGATGACGCCGCGCGCCTCGGCATTGGTACGGCGCTGCCAGGGTGTGGCCTGCAGGTGCATGGGCAAGACGTGAAGCTCACAGGCGGCGCCTATCTGGGGATTGGCACAACTGCGCCGCAGGCGTCGTTGCACGTTTATAATAATGCTCAGATTGACGGCACGCTCAAGGTACCACGATTGGTTGCCAATGTCGGCATCGGCACCGACGACCCAGTAATTCCGAACGCGCTGCATGTGATCGGCTCGACGTACTCGACGTCGATGCTGGCAGAGAACATTGGCTTCACCGACGGCCGCGCCCTCCATGTGCAATCGGGTGACGGACGGGTACCGGCATTTTCCTCGAACACCAAATTGATCGAAGTGTATAGCAACCAAGTGCACCTATGGACGCCCGGCTCGAATATGGCTTACACGCCCTCGGCGAAGGTCAGTATCCTGCCGACCGGCAACGTCGGTATTGGCACGACAGCGCCAAATGCGCGTCTGCACGTGATCGGTGGCGGCAAGTTCTCCGACGGGCTGCAGGTCGGAGGGGACATCTTGCCGAGCTTGTGCAATGTTTATAATTTGGGATCATCCAATGCTCGCTTTAAAGATCTCTACCTGTCCGGCGCCACCATCAACATGGAGGGGCTCGAAGTCAAAGCGGAAAGCGGGGATACCCTTCATGTTCTTGGCAACCATCTTCAAACCTTCCCTCAAAGCACTCAGAGTTTCTCGTACTTGAGCGAATCGAATCTTGTATACCCGATTCCTGTTTACGGCACAGGATCCAATTGGACGCTCGATACAGCCGCAGAGGCGCTGGTTGCGAACATTCATGCGGGCACCTATGGTACGTACCGGCAAACAGCGACGTCAACGGCGGTAAGCGCAACCTCGATCCAAAATTATGGGGGATCGCCCGAATATGCCCCCTATCTCGCTTTCGACGACAACCCGGGCACACAATGGATCACCCAAGCGGTGCTCACGAACACGGCCGACGCCTCACCCGCTCCTTCGCTCACGGTTGCGCTCGGTGCGCCCATAAGGCTTCATTCGTACGCCATCACCCTGCGCACAGCAAGCGGTTATTTGGCGCAGTCACCCATCAAGTGGCGCATCTATGGGCTCGCGACGTCGAGCGATTCAGGGACTCTTTTACATACCGAGACGCTTGCCATCAGCGCTTGGACACAGCCTGGACAGACACGAGTATTCACAGTGCCCAACGCATCCATGCAGTCACAATACCCCATCTTCCGATTCGAATTTCTGCGCACAGTTGGCACCAACTACTTGGCAATTTCTAAACTACAACTTTATGACAAGTTTGAGGCGACCGTGAGTGTTTCACACCACGATCACCTCCGTAAGATCATTCATTCTTCTGGAAACTTCACGGATCACTCCATCGAGACCGTTGCGAGTCCGTCGCTCGAGTTGCCATCTTCGAATTTGCAGGTGCGCCTCGAAGCCGCCAGCTTCTTGCAATATCCGTCGATTCAGACCCTCGCAGCAGCGGCTGTGGCGACGGACGTGAGTGTTGCCGTTCGGCATTGGGATGGAGGCATTCTTACAGACACTCAAAAGCTGTTCCTTTCAAGCAATGCGGCTTACGTCCAGTTTGATGCCACGAGCAACCAATACGGCCAGCTCCCTACATTCACACTGGCCAGTTCTTGGATGATTGCGGCACACGTGTATCTGCCGGCCCAGTCGGTGCAGGAAGGGCAGTCGATGACCCTCTTTGATCTCGGAAATTCCTACAACGTGGATTCGGTGCGGCTCACACTCGCTGCAGATGGCACAGCAACGGCGACGTTGTACAGCGCCGCCGCTGTGCGCTTTGCCGTAATGACCTCGTCGGCTGCGATCACATCACTGATTCCTCGAAACGAATGGATTGTGCTGTCACTCCTGAAAGAGTCGAATCAACTGAAACTGGCCCTAACGACGGCCACGGGCTCGCACGTCATCGCCACCGCGACGCTGCCGAGCTCGCCGAGCTTGTCAACAACGCTGTCACGAACCGCGGCGCTCATCGGTGCTGCCCATGCAGCGGGGGGCGCCGGCACCGTCGCAACACCCGCCACCGTGCGCATGGGTGGCTTCTATGTGTATAGCCCCATCCTGCCAGACAACCTGATTATTCTCTTGTATAAATACTTGCTGACTGCAAACAAATCGCGTCAACTCGTTGGCCACTCCTCGCTGGCTGAGTCGTATACAGAATCCAATCGCTTGAATGCGGTTTCGTCAGAGAAGATCGGCGATGGAGGGGGTGGGCTGCCGAGCCGCTACCACTTCAGCTATCCCGCGGGCTTTTTGAGACTGGATCAGAAACACTTGGGATCCGTCGAGCTCATGGACACGCTCACTGTGCATGAATCCATCACCGTTCATGATCAGGTGTCTACCAGTAATCTGCGCGTATTTAACACACTTACTGCCACCAATCTCAATTACCTCAGCGACCTCTTCTATAACAATGACTCGCTTCAAGTTCGCGCCACTCTCCAGCCCCAGCCAGTGATTGAGACGCTCCAGGTCACCACAGCAACACTATTAACGCGCGAGTTTGTGGTCGATGGAATTTTCACATTCAACCCCGCTAAGGCCGTCATTTGCGTCAATGGTATTAAATTAGCCTACTTGTCAGCGTCCATCTATGACTACAGTATAACGGCCGTCCCCAACTATAATGAGACGCGCACCTATGTGACGGTCAGCTTTACCCAACCCATCCTACAAGGCGACGTCGTGGACTTAATGTTGTGGCCGGACTTGCTCACGGAAGACGCCCAACATCGCCCGGGCATTCTTGTGCAAAACATCGACGTCAATCCGTCGCAATGGTCGTTCGATTACGCAACCAGCAATGTGTATTATACGGCAGGCAACATCGGTATAGGCACCTCAGCGCCACGCGCTGGGCTTGACATCCGCGCTCCGGTGGCGGATCCGGAGCGCGCTCTCCTTAGGTTTAACACGCAAAACACGATACCATGGGCGTTCCACGAGTCGGGCACATTGAAGTTCCAGTCGGAAGACTTGGGGGCGACGTTTGTCGTCCAGAACAATCTGAGCGAAGCGATCGCTACATTCCAAGGGCGCGATGGTGCTATGATTGCCACCAACCGTGTGGGCATCGCCACAGCGGCGCCGCGCTCGACGCTGCATGTGCACGGCGCCTCTGTCCTGGCGGGAGCGGTCGCAGTGAATACGGCTGAGGTGCTGCCGGGTACGGCGCTGTACGTGTCGGGGGATGTCACCTCCAGTGGCACCATCACCGCTTCAAATTTAAATATTTTAGGAACGTTTGCGACCGTGAACACAGAGGTTCGCTCCGCAGATGAGCTTGTTCTGGTGAATACGGGGTCGGCAACTACTTTGCAGGTGGTGCAGACAGGTGCGCAGCCGATTGCCGAATTCTTGTATGGCCCAGATTGCAACCTTCCGGCGTTGTACATCGCGCAAAACGGTTGGGTGGGTGTTGGTCGTTCGAACCCGGAATACGCGCTCGATGTGGCTGGCACAGTACGTGCGAACATCTTTGTGGGCGATGGTAGTTTGCTGTCGAATGTCCAGTTTTCACAGTGGACGACGGCAGGCGATGCCGCGTCTGTTTACATTTTAAACAAAGACATTGGCATTGGAACCGCCGCGCCTAGGGCAGACTTGGATGTGGTTGGCACGGTTCGCGCCGACTATTTTGTGGGGGATGGAAGTCTGCTCTCCAACATCCGCTCTTCGCAGTGGGCGAATGCAGTTGATGCAGCCACAATCTATGTGATCAACAGCAACGTTGGGATTGGAACGACGGCGCCTGCCGCCGAGCTGGACGTGGTCGGCACAGTTCGCGCAGACTATTTCGTGGGCGACGGAAGCCAGCTCTTAAACATCAACGCATCGCAATGGACGACCTCAACGGAGGTACCAGCGGTCTACATCTCGGATAAAAGCATTGGTATCGGCACGACTACGCCCGCGGCGGAACTCGATGTAGTCGGGACGGTGCGCGCGGACTACTTTGTGGGCGACGGCAGCCAGCTCTCAAACATCAACGCATCGCAATGGACGACAGGATCCGGGATCGGTGCCTCGAATTCGATTCACATCTTAGACACGGTGGTTGGAATTGGAACGACCGCGCCTGCAGCAGAGCTGGATGTCCGCGGCGACATCTATTTCACAGGGAATTTGTATCAAAATGGCGCACTCTTTGAGCCGGGATCCAGTGGCGCCGTCTATGGAACATCGCGCATTACACGCCATGTGTTTGGCGATTTCCTCGTGACCGAGTTGAACGCGCGGTATGTCGGTGTCCGTATGACGTGGGAGAACGAAACCATGAGCGAAACCAGTAAGATTCATGTAAGTGGTAAATGCAGTATTGCAGGAAACGACGACGAGAATGCGTATCGCCGGTTCGAAAGCATTGTGCATTGCAAAAATGATATCGCGCTCGAAAAGCCCAAGTTGGTGGTCAATACGGAGACCGCAGGCTCCTACACCGCTGCATTCACGGGCTTGACTCATGACATTGTTCGTGCCAGCTCCAATGCCGTGGATGTGCGCGTAAAATGGTCAAGCACCTATGTGCCCTATGTGACCAACTTGATGGTTGAGGCCATCGCCCCGGTGAGCTTGGGCAGTATTTCTTTCAGTAATATTCATGGCTACGACGTATAACAAAACATGGTAGCAATCCCAAGCAGCGTGAAAAAGAGTGTCATGGCAAAGCCGAACGCGTGACGCTCCACGATGAGTTCTGCGAGGCGTTGGCGCTCCACATACGTGTTTTGGGAGTCATCGTCGGAGTATTCCGGGATGTGTGCCATCTGCGTGTTGCTATCCGTC
>Ga0255178_1000074_pt1 | contig 62734 bp, 61 predicted proteins | sample Atl_Atlam_RepC_8_FD_183019 | JGI IMG/M metagenome (GOLD analysis project Ga0255178, IMG submission 183019) | Freshwater microbial communities from Altamaha River, Georgia, United States - Atl_Atlam_RepC_8d | ecosystem: Environmental > Aquatic > Freshwater > River | place: USA: Georgia...
CGCGAGGGCGTGCCGGCGACCGCGATCGCGGTGGTGGGCCGTGGCGAGCAGGGCCTGCTGGTGCAGACCGGCCCGAACGTCCGCGAGCCGCAGAACCGCCGCGTCGAAATCGTCATCCAGTAAGTTGGACGACCCTGGACAAGGATCAGGCGGCCCTCACGGGCCGCCTTTTTCTTTGCCGACAGGTCGAGGATCGGCCGCCCAGCATTATTTGTGTCCGCTGGCCGAAAATCAGGCCCTGCAGGGCCTTCCTGCGGATGGCCGGAACGCTGCATGATCGGGATCGATATCGCGGAACCAATAGAATTTCGGGGGTACGACCATGCAGCGGCTCAAGTTCGGCGCCTTCCTCGCGCCCCATCACCCCATCGGCGAGAACCCGATGTTGCAGTTCCGTCGGGACCTCGACCTCGTCGAGCAACTCGACGGGCTGGGCTATGACGAATTCTGGTGCGGCGAACACCATTCGAGCGGCTGGGAGATGATCGCCTCGCCCGAGATGTTCCTCGCAGCGGCCGGCGAGCGCAGCAAGCGCATCAAGCTCGGTACGGGCGTGATCTCGCTGCCCTATCACCACCCCTACAACGTCGCGCAGCGCATGGTTCAGCTCGACCACATGACCGGCGGCCGGGCGATCTTCGGTTCCGGGCCCGGCGCGCTGGCGTCCGACGCGCACACGCTCGGCATCGATCCCATGGTCCAGCGCGACCGCCAGGATCATGCGATCGGCATCATCCGCCGCCTCTTCAAGGGCGAGCGGGTCACCGACAAGACGGACTGGTACACGATGCAGGACGCTGCCCTGCAGCTCCTGCCGTTGCAGGAAGAAATGCCGTTCGTGGTCGCCTCGCAGGTCAGCCCGTCGGGCATGACGCTCGCCGGCAAGCACGGCATCGGCATCATCTCGATCGGCTCGATGTCGAACGAGGGGCTGCTGGCGCTGCCGACGCAGTGGAAGTTCGCCGAGGACGCCGCGAAGAAGCACGGCCAGACGGTCGATCGCCGCAACTGGCGCGTGCTGCTCAGCTGGCACGTCGCGGAGACGCGGGAGAAGGCGCGTGAGGAAGCCAGGGTCGGCCTGCATCGCTGGCACAACGAATACATCGTCGGCACCCTGCAGCGCCCCGGCGCAGAGCCTTTCGCCAATCCTGACGAGGCGGTGGACAAGACCGCTTTCACGCCGGGGGCCGCCGCGACGATCGGCACGCCGGATGATCTCGTGAAGGTCATCAAGGACGTCTATGCCAAGAGCGGCGGCTTCGGCACGGTCGTGGGCTTCGTCCACGACTGGGCCAACCCGGAGAACACGCGCCGCAGCTGGGACATGGTTGCGCGATATGTCATTCCGGAGATCAACGGCTACGTCACCAAGCTCCGCGAATCCCAGAAGTTCCTGATCGAGAATCGCAGTGTCTTCGAGCGCGCCCAGCAGGCGATCATGGCGAAGATCATGCAGACCGAGGGCGGCGCGGAAGCCCTGAAGGCCACCAAGGCGCCCCGGTTTGCGGCGGCGTCCGCGGCGGTGCCGGACTTCGAGAAAGAGAACGCCCGCTGAGCGGCAGGATGAGGCGGTGCCTCCCGCGCCGCCTCAGTTCTGCTGCTGCCGCCAGACGAAGATCGAGCTCATCGTGTAGTTGAACGTGGCGCCGACGATGACGCCCGCGATGCCGGCGATCCACCAGCTCTCGTTCGAGACGAACAGCCACGACGCCACGCCGATGTTGGCCAGCGCGCCCACGCCGCAGACCACATAGAACTTCAGCAGGCCCGCGAGTGCGGCCGTGCCGCGCAGCTTCATGTCACTGTAGGTGAGCAGGTTGTTCACCAGGAAGTTCGAAGTCATGGCGACGAGGGTCGCCGCAGACTGCGCCGCTTCGAAGCCCAGTCCACCCAGCATGCCGAGCCGCAGCACGATCAGGTGAATCGCGAGGCCGATCGCGCCGACGATCATGAAGAACAGGAAACGGACCGAGACGGTGCCGCCCGTCAGGCGATGCAGCAGGAGCCCGAGGAAGTCGAGAATGGCCCGGGTATCGAACTTGGAGAGGCCTTCCTGGCGGGAGCGAAACCGGTACGCGACCTCGGCCACGCGCATGCGCCCCCGCGTGCTGGCCAGGATATCGAGCAGAATCTTGAAGCCCGACGGGACCAGGCTGGGCGCCACGGCCTCGAAGACTTCCCGCTTCAGGGCGAAGAAGCCGCTCATGGGATCGGAGACCTGCCGGCCGATGATGAACGCGGCGAGGCGGGTGGCGACACGGCTCGCGAAAGCCCGCCGGGCGGAGAACCCGCCTTCGCTGCTGCCGTCGCCCACGAAGCGGCTGCCGATGACGATGTCGGCGGCGTCGCTCTGCAGCTTCTCCAGCATGGCGGGAAGGATGGTCTCGTCATGCTGGAGGTCGGCATCCATGACGGCGACATAGGGGGCGGCCGAACTGAGCGCTCCCTCGATGCACGCGCCTGCCAGCCCGCGCCGGCCGACGCGCCGGATACAGCGGACACGGCCATCGTCCATGGCCAGTTGCTTGGCGACCTTCCAGGTGCCGTCGGGACTGTCGTCGTCGACGAAGACGACCTCCCACGCGATATCGCCCATCGCCTTGTCGAGCAGACCCACCAGGCGCGGCAGGTTCTGAGATTCGTTGAAGGTCGGAACGACGACCGACACTGTCGGGGAGAGAGATTGCATCCAACCCCAGTATATTGCGGCGTCGGGGTCGGTCCTAACGCGAATTGCGAGGGAGATCGGCCTTGTATGCCGGTGGCATGCCCCTAGACTTCGGCCATATTTTCCAGCGGCCGGTGGCATTTGATGGGTCGATCGATTGGGGGAACGAACAGGGGAGCCGACCGCCTCCTGGCGCTGCTGCCGAAGTTGTGCCTCGCGCTCGTCGTCGTTCTGACGGTCGGTTACACCGTCGCCGGCGCGGTCGTCCGGCCCAACATGTATTCCGACAGCGGCTGGGGATTCGTCGGCTGGTACACACAGGACCGCGCCTCCTCCTTCAATCACTCGCTGAGCCCCGATCTCTCCGACATCTCGCGAGAGGTCGAGGCCTTCATGAGCACCTGGACGCCGGGCCAGCATCTGCTGCCCGGCCTGGTCGAGGGGCTGGGCCTGAGCCTGGGTCTGGCGATCATCATCGTCGTCGCCGCCTTCTCCGTGCTCGGCCTCTGGGGATGGTTCGCCCTCTACCGGGCCTTCGGCTTTCCTCTGCAGACGGCGGCGATCGCACTCGCGATCATCGCCTGCAACAGGTTCTTCAATCTCTCCTTCACCAACTACTCGGGCGGCGAGGTTCTGCTGTTCGGTGTCGCTCCATGGTTCATCCTCATGGCCTGGCGGCTTCGCGATCTAAGGTGGTTCGCCGTGCTCCCGCTTCTCGTGGGGACGGCGGTGCTGGTCTTCGCCAAGTTGAGCGGCATCATCGTCGGCGCCGCGGTGGTCGGCGGCGTCGCGATCTGCGGCGACAGGGCATGGCTCGAGCGGGACAGGATCCGCAAGCTGGCCGTGGCCGGCGTGACGATCGGCCTGATGGGCGTGATCTTCTACTTCGCCTGGTACACGCGCGGCGTCACGGCGGTTTCAATCTCGACGCCGCCCCATCCCGACGGGCTGCTCTTCTATGTGTCGTTCGGTGTTGGCTGCCTGTGGAGCGCCAGCCTGTCTCTGCTCGACCTCGGGAACTACCTGTTCCTCAATCCCGGACGGCAGGTCCTGACGTCGGTCGACGCCGTGGCCTATGCCTTCTTTCCGCTCGCGGTCGCGACCTTCGCCGTCACGTGGGTTCGTCTGCGCGCGACCCATGGCGAGTACCTGCGCTTCGCCTATTCGGTCTCCGCCGCGATACTTGTCGTCTTCCTGCTCACGTGGATGGCTGGAAAATCGGTGAGCTTCGACGAACGCCACCTCCGGGTGCCTTCGCTCCTGCTGTTCATCGGTGTCGTCCACGCCTTCACCACGAGCCGGTCCTGGCTGTTGCGAGGCTCGTTCGTCGCGATTGCGGGCCTGGCCTGCCTTTATGGCGTGACGTCGTTCGTGACGCGGACCATGGCGAACGCGCACTATCCGATGGGTGATCGCGGCTTTCGGCAGATGAGCGCGTCGGCGGAAGCGGTTGCCTTCATCCGGACCATCGATCTCGCCGGCCCCGAGGCGAAAAAGACCCTGATCTTCCTCCCTTCGCCCGAGATCGCCCTGGAAGTCCGCAACGCCCGGAGCTGGTCCAACCAGGCCGACTTCGAGTCGCTCGAAAGGCTCAAGGCCCAGGTCTATCGCGGCCGTGTCGACCGTCTCTACGTGTTCGTCCAGAAGCGGCTCCTGGACAACGGCAAGGCCGACGCCATCCTGCGATCCTTCGTCGACTACCCGATCGACGGATGGACGATGGTGCCGCTCGGCGATCTCGTCTGCTTCTACCAGGTCCGCAACTAGCGCGCCGTGCTGTACTTGTAGAAGCGGACCAGCTCGATCGGCATGAGGTTTCCTTCCGAGTAACGGTTGCTCACGCCACCCAGCAGATTGTTGACCGGGAAGGCCAGGGAAACCAGGAAGCCCAGGATCGCGATGGCGCGCAGGTCCTCGCGGCCGAGCCGGGCCCAGGCCGCGATGGCCATGGAGACGAACACGACCGGCAGAGTGTAGGCGAGGCTGCGGTCGACATCGAGCACCATGAATGATGCCGCCACGATCGCGCCGGTGACACCGGCGATCGCCAGCAGCGAGAACCACCACCGGTTCCTCACGAGAATGATGCAGGCCACGAGGGGCCATAGCCAGAGACCGGCCAGCACGTGCGGCAGCTCGTACTGCACATTGGGCAGATTGAGCGGCAGGACGCTGAAACCGACATCCTTGCCGGCGCCGATCGGGATATGGAGCCCGTAGCCGAACATCAGGACGAGGCGGATGACGCCGGCGACCAGGATGGCTCCGGCAACGGTGAAGGTCTGGAGATTGAACCAGTCGGGTCTGCGGCCGTCGCTGTGGCGCATTGCCCAATAGACGACCAGCAGGGGCGAGACGATGACGGCGCGCTCGTCGGTGAAGCAGGCCGCGATGACGGCGGCCGCGATGACAGGCGGACTTCGGAACGCGACCGCGACGGTGAGGAACGCAAACGCATAGGCGTCGCCCATGCCGCCGAGCTGCAGGAAGGCAGCCTTGCCGGCATAGATCGACGCCACGCCGAAGACGCTGGCCAGTGCCACGATCCGGTCGCCGAACAGGTCCATCGCGATCTTGCCGACGAGGGCCAGCATCAGGATGCCGAGGCCGAACTGGATCGCCAGCAAGCCGCGCCAGTCGATGTGGAGAACCTTCATCGTGAGCGGCAGGGTGAGGCGGAAGGCGAGCTTGGCGTCGTGCAGCGCATGGTCCTTGTACTGCTGGCCCGACGTCGCCAGCGGGTCCGCGGCCTGACGCTCGAGAACCGGCCAGAAATTGACGATCTGGGAATCGGTGCCGAGAAAGAAGCTGATGCGGGGAAAGGAGATGAACAGCGACAGCGCGATCGCCAGCGCCACGCCCCAGGCCAGCCACAGACGGCGACCTGCGATCAGGCCGAAGGCCGCCTCGCAGCGCGACATGATCGCGTCGTAGATCTCTTTCAGCATCAGATGTTGAGCCTGTTGAAGATGAAGTCGGGCAGGGCGCGCACGACGAACATGATGAGCCGCCACTTGCGCGGCAGGTAGGCGACGGCCGTGCCTCGGTCGAGGGCGTCGACGGTTCCCTGCGCCACCGACTCGACCGATGCGAGGCGCCGTCCCTGGGCCTTGTAATGCGCCGTCATCGGCGTGTCGGTGGGCCCCGGCTTGATCAGCACGATCTTCACGCCCGAGCCGGCGAATCGGTGCTGCAGGCCCTGGGCATAGCGGTCCATCAGCGCCTTGGAGGCGCCGTAGACATAGTTCGCCCGTCGGCCGCGATCGCCGGCGACCGACCCGATCATTCCGATCGTGCCACGCCCGGCGCGGTTCATGACGCCGGCAAAGGCTTCGGCGAACAGGACCGGCGAGATGCCATTGACCTCGATCGAGTGGCGCGCCTGTTCGATGTCGTCCTGGCAGGGCTGCTGGGGCGACAGAACGCCATGGGCGATCAGCGCCATGTCGACCGGGCCCTGCGCCGTCCAGTGGGCCACGGCTTCGGCGATCGCCGGGGCGGAAAGGAAGTCCAGCGTCTCGACCGATACGTCGGCCTGGCCGCCGCGGGCCTGCAGGTCGGCGGCGATGCGACCGGCCAGCTCGACGTTGCGCGCGACCAGGATCAATTGGACAGGTCCGCGTTGCACCCAAATCCGGCAGCAATGCTCGGCAATGGCCGATGTCGCGCCGATCACGACGATGCGCTTCTTCTGATCCAACTCAACGCCCCATCAAACGTCGGGACATGCCGGAGCTCATCCCAGGATCGCGGAACTTCGCAAGCTCCGGCGCCCGTGGATAGCCCGCTTCGAAGAGATCGCGCGGCATGCGGGCGTCCTTGGCGAGGTAGAGGCGGCCGCCGGCGCTCCGCACGACTGCATCGAGTTCGACGAACAGGCGTTCGGTGCGCGGACCCCGGTTGGGGAAGTCGAGCGAGAGCGTGATCCCCGGAGTCGGAAAACTCAGCAGGCCGGGAGAGACACGGTCGCCGAAGGTCTTGATGACGGCGAGGAAGGAGCCGAGGCCGGAACGGGCGATGATGTCGAGGATGTCGCGCAGGGCGGCAGGCCCGGCGTCGCGCGGCACGACCAGCTGGTACTGGTAGAAGCCGCGCGGCCCGTAGAGCCTGTTCCAGTCCCCAATGTCGTCGAGCGGGAACAGGAAGGTGTCGAACGGTCGTCGCCTGGCGCGGCTTCGGTGGCTGTTCAAGTGATAGTAGACGCTGTTGAACACCGGCAGGGTCAGCCGGTTGAACAGCGAAAGCGGGGGCGTGACGGGCACGCCGAGACGGCGGGGCGACGCCGGCTCGCCGGTCTGGTCGACCGCGGGGTTGGCCCGCAGGAAGATGCCGCGGGTGCGGCTGCCGGCGGTACAGTCGATCCACGACACGGTGTGTTCCCACAGCGACTCGGAATCGTCGGCGAGGGTCAGGAACTCGTCAAGGCCGCGATAGGACAGGATCTCGGTGTCGAGCCACGGCCCCGCCACCGGCTGGAGTTGCAGCTCCGCGGTCGCGATGAGGCCGGTGAGGCCGATGCCGCCCACGGTCGCGGCGAACAGGTCGGGCCGCACGCCGGGGCCGCAATCGATGACCTGGCCATCGGTCCGGACCAGCGTGAGATTGCGGACATGATGGCCGAACGAGCCGACCCGGTGATGGTTCTTGCCGTGCACGTCGTTGGCGATGGCTCCGCCCACGCTCACGATCCGGGTGCCGGGGATCACGGGCAGGCTCCAGCCGCGCGGCATCAGGCAACGCTGGATGTCGCGCAGCTGCACGCCGGCCTCGCAGACAAGACGACCGGTCTCGGGATCGAACGAATGGAAGCGGTCCAGCCTGGCCGTGCTGAGCAGCGTACCGCCGGGATTGAGGCAGGCATCGCCGTAGCTGCGGCCCATGCCGAGTGGAATCGCCGGTCCCGTGCCGCCGAGCTCTTCGGCCAGCGTGGCGATGTCGGACAGTTCGGCGACTTGATGAGGCTCCGCGCTCAGGCGTCCCCAGGAGGAAACAGGTCTCATCCGTCCTGTGCCCGAGAAGCGGTTTCTTACTGGCGGAGGATACTTCGTCGGCCGGCCAAAGGCCATGCCAATAACGGCTTCCCGCGGGCTGCGGCCGGCGGCGGGGATTGCCAGAGTCCATGGGAGCCCGCATAGATGGCGCTCATGAAGGGTGTCTTGGGGCAATGAGTTCCCATTCGTCAGGGACGACGATGGTGGGGCTGATCCAGCTGGTTCGGCCGAAGCAATGGGTGAAGAACGTCTTCGTCTTCGCCCCCCTGGTGTTTGCCCGCGAGTTCACCAATCCGCAGTCGATAAAGCTTTCGCTGCTGGCCTTCGTGCTGTTCTGTGCCGCTTCCTCCGCCTGCTACATCGTGAACGATCTCCACGATGTCGAGCGGGACCGGCGGCATCCGACCAAGCGTCTGTCACGGCCGCTTGCCGCCGGCCGTGTCCGGCCCGGCGGCGCGCTCGCTCTGCTGGGCCTGATCCTGGCGGGGCTCGCGGTGGCGGCGATCTTCCGGCCCTACCTCCTGGCGGTGATCGCGGGCTACCTGGTGCTCAACATCGCCTACACGTTCGTGCTGAAGCAGCAGCCCGTCCTCGACATCTTCAGCATCGCCATCGGCTTCGTGCTGCGCATCTGCGCCGGCGCCGTCGTGCTCGACCTGCCGCTGTCGAGCTGGATGTTGATCACCACGCTCTGCCTCGCCCTCTACCTCGCGGCCGTGAAGCGACGGCAGGAGTTGCTGGGCAGCGGCTCGGACGGGCGCGAGGTGCTGGAAAAGTACTCGCCGGCGCTGATCGAGCGCTATGCCGAGATGTCGGCGACGGGCGCGCTGGTCTTCTACAGCCTGTTCGTGATGTCGGCGAACCAGAAGCTGACCGCGACCATCCCCTTGGTGATCTTCGGACTGTTTCGCTACTGGTACGTGGTGGAGCGGCTGGGCGCCGGCGAGTCGCCGACCGACGCGCTGCTGTCGGACCTGCCGCTCCTCGCGACCGTGGTTGCCTGGGTCGCGGTCTGCGGAATCGTGCTGTACGCGTAGGCCGCGGCTCACCGGCGGGCGAAGGTGTAGAAGCGGTGACCGAGGTAGCTGGTCGCTGCGGGCGCCAGCACGCCGATCAGGTGGGCGATGTCGTCGGCATGCCAGGTGAAGGCGATGGCGGGAAACACGATCCGGGCGAGGCCGACGCTGATGGCCCAGACGAAGCCCAGGGCCACGATGTTGACCAGGACGAAACGGCGGACTTCGGAGGCAACCGGGCGGCCCGAGGCGTCGAACACAAAGCGTCGCGCTAGCAGGTAGGCGGTCGTCATGCCGAGCAGGTAGGCCACGACCACCGCTGCTTCGAAGGGCATCAGTTGGTTGAGCACGTACCGGCTGGCCAGGTTGACGAGCGCGGCGATGCCGCCCGTGACCAGGAACTTCAGGAACCGCAGGTTCATCGGTTCTCGGCGCGCCACACGCCGGGATCCGCGATCGCCTGCGCCATCAGCCTGCCGTAGCGCACACTTTCGGAAATGCCGCGGTCCTCGGGATAGTAGAAGCAGGTGTCGGCGATCTGCAGGCCCTGGATCTCCGTCTGTACCTTGGGAATCTTCGCCAGGAAGCCGGGTTCGCAGACGGGTTGCGCATGGTTGAGCCGGCCGACCTGGCTCGCGAGAAGGTCGCCGGGCTGGAGAGCCGGGTTGAGTTTCTGCAGGTAGCCGAAGGCCTCGGCGACGAATTCCTCGGAACTGCGACCGAACTTCGGATGCGTCTGCGGCATGTAGTAGGGCACGTAGACGATCGTGTCGGGAAGCGGCCGCAGGTTGGAGAACTCGACGATGCCGGGAATGTCGATCGTGGCGTCGTTCACGTTCAGCCAGAAGTGCTGGGTGACGGGCCGGGCGAGCTTCAGCAGCACGCAGACGACGCCGATGTTGCGGATCGCATCGTACCTCGCCTTGGCTTCCGGAGAGAGGCCCGGCACCAGACGGGACACGAACGGAGTCGGGACGGTCGAGATCACGGCATCGAAGGACTGCGCGACCCCGTCGACCACGAGGCCGGTGACGCGACCCTGCTCGCTGGTGACCTCGCTCACGCGGGCGCCGAGTTTCAGGGTCCCACCGCGTTTCGCGATGGACTCGATCAACGCATCGACGAGCGTCTGCGAGCCGCCGTCGATGTAGCCCAGCTCCTCGCGGAAGATCGACGCCCGGGAGGTACCGACGCGCTTGATGCGGGTCCATATCCAGGCGGCCGAGATGTTGTCGGCGAACTCGAAGAATTTGAGATCGAAGAGGCGCTTCCAAAGCAGTTCGTAGGCGCGCTCGCCGTGCCACTTCCTGAACCACTCCCTGGCATTCACATTCTCCAGCGACGACCAGTCGGTGCGCCGGGTCGACAGGAACATGTGGAGCCCATACCGGAGCTTCGAGATCAGGCCGAGCTTCGGGAAGGTGAGGAGGGCGAGAGGATCGCCCCAGCGATGGTGCCGGCCGTCGATGAAGTAGCCCATCGACGTGGTCCGCCAGACCATGCGGTCGGCGATGCCGAGCTCTTCCATCAGCTCGAAGGTGGGTCGATCTGCCTTGCAGACGAAATGGTAGAAGCGCTCGATCGACAGCCCGCCGAAGTCGAAATGGGCGGCCATGCCGCCGGCGACCCGGTCGGCCTCGAAGACCGTGACCGTGTGCCCGGCCTGAAGGGCGTGATGGGCCGCCGCCAGTCCCATGGCACCCGCTCCGATGACGGCAACGCGGGCCACGCTCAAAACTCCAGGACGACGCGGGAATAGACCGGATCCTGGAAGGTCTCGCGCAGGCCTTCGCGGATCGGTGTCGAGCTCACGCCGAACAGGCGTGGCCAGTCGATCACCTCGAATGTCTCGGGCACGACGAGGGCGGCGAGCTGGCTCGCGGTGAACGGCGGGTTCTTGTCCACCAGGGCGTAGAGCTGCAGCAGGCTGCGGAACAGCCCGTAGGGGATGCGGACGATGGCCGCCCTGGCGCCGCTGGCCTCTTTCACTGCCCGGATCAGGTCGATGTAGGTGATCTGCTCCTGGCCGGAAATGTTGAACACCTGACCGGGCCGCGGCTCGGCGATGCAGGCGGCGATGATGTTGCAGAAATCGCCGACATAGAGCGGCTGGCGGAGATACCGGCCGTGGCCCGGGATCGGGAACACCGGCGTGCGGGCCATGAAACGGGCCAGCCAGCCCAGATGCTTGCGGTCGAACCAGCCGTACATCAGCGTCGGGCGCAGCACACAGGTCGGGATGCCGCTGTCGAGAACGAGCTTTTCCTGTGCCTTCTTGGACTCGGTGTAGAAATCGTGCGCCAGCGAGTTCACGACCGACGAACTGATGTGGACGATCTGCCCGACGCCGTGCCGGCGGGCGGCCTCGAGGACCCGCTCGGTCGCGATGACGTTGTTGGCCGTGAACGGCGCTTCGGTGAGCGCCGCGATCTGGGCATGGCAGAGGACCAGGGTGCCGGCGCCGGCCAGCGCGTCCTGCCAGCCGTCCTCCGTCGCGAGGTCGGCCTCGACCAGCCGGACGTCCGGATGCAGCCGCGCGAAAATCCTGTTGTTGGCGGGATGCTTGTCGACGCCGATGAGAGGGCCCATGCCGCGGGCCTTGAGGCGGGGGATGAGATTCTGCCCCGCCAGCCCGGCCGCTCCGGTGATCACGATCGGGCGGGGGCTCATCCGGAAGTTCTGTCCGTGTGCAGTGGCTGGGGGACCTGGATTCGAACCAAGACTAACCGGGTCAGAGCCAGTTGTTCTACCGTTAAACTATCCCCCAAGGACCCTGCGGACCTCGCTGGCCGCACGATTTAGCGATGACGGAACGGATTGGCAAGCGGGGCCTCGCCGCGGGCGGAATCCTCGGTTACGATGCAACAAGGAAAGAGTTGAGAATGACCGGGGAATCCACGCCCAAGGGAGGCTGGCACAGCGGTCGATTTGCGCACACCTTCGCTGCCATCGATCTCGGCACCAACAATTGCCGGCTCCTGGTGGCAAGGGCATCGGTCGAGGGATTCGAGGTGATCGATGCCTATTCTCGCCCCGTCAGGCTGGGCGAGGGGGTGGCGCTGAGCGGTTCGCTGTGCGGCGAGGCCATCGAACGCACGCTGCATGCGCTTGGCGTCTGCGCGTCCAAGATCGAACGCAACCGCGTCACGCGCGCCCGTCACATCGCCACCGAAGCCTGCCGCCGCGCCTGCAACGGCGAGGATTTCCTCGGCATGGTTAAGGCGCGCACCGGCCTCAGCTTCGATCTCATCCAGCCGGCCGAGGAGGCGAGGCTCGCGCTGGCGAGTTGCGAGAACCTGCTGGATCCCGACATTCCCTTCGCCCTGCTGATCGACATCGGTGGCGGTTCGACCGAGGTGAGCTGGATCAGGGTCAGCCCGCGCCCCGGCCGTCCGGGCTGCGCCACGACCGAACTGATCGGCATGACGTCGGTGCCCTGGGGCGTGGTGACGCTCACCGAATCCTGCACCCGCGGCCAGCCGCGCGAGCGGGCGCTGAGCCGGGCCTGCTACGACGACATGGTCGAGCGCATCCGGGCCGACCTGCGGCCTTTCTGCGCCCGTCACCAGATTGCGCCGGCGATTGTGCGCGGCGAGGTCCAGATGATCGGCGCCTCGGGCACCGTGACGACGATCAGCGCACACCATCAGGGCCTGAAGCGCTATAACCGCACCCTGGTCGACGGATCGCGGATCGGCCGAGAGGAGATCTTGCGGATCTGTGACGAGCTTTCCACGCTGTCGGTCGACCAGCTCACCCATCTGCCCTGCATCGGCGACGACCGCGCCGACCTCGCGCTGGCGGGCGGGGCGATCCTCGAGGCGGTCTGCCGCCAGTGGGCCGCGCCCGTCGTGCGCGTGGCCGATCGCGGCCTGCGCGAGGGCGTGCTGATGGAGCTGATGCGCCAGGCCGACCGCGAAGCCGACCAGCTCTGCCGCCGGAGCCACTGAGCATGGCCCGCGACAAGAAGGGCAGCGTCCCGACGGGGCGGCGCGCCACCGTCCGGGTCAAGACGGCGCGCGGCCGGACCGTGTCCTCGCAGCGCTGGCTGCAGCGCCAGTTGAACGATCCCTATGTCGAGGAGGCCAAGAAGCGCGGCTACCGCTCGCGGGCGGCCTTCAAGCTGCTGCAGATCGACGACCAGTTCAAAATCCTGAAGCCGGGGGGCCGCATCGTCGATCTGGGCGCCGCGCCCGGCGGCTGGACGCAGGTCGCGGTCGAGCGTGTCAGCTCGGGCAGGAACAAGGGCGTGGTGATCGGCATCGACATCACGCCGGTCGAGCCGATCGCCGGGGCGACCGTGCTGGCCAAGGATTTCTACGACGACGATGCGCCGGCGGTGTTGACCGAGCTGCTGGGCGGGCCGGCGGACGTGGTCATGAGCGACATGGCGGCCGCGGCGACGGGCGAGACCCAGGTCGACCATATGCGGATCATGGGCCTCGCCGAGACCGCGCACGACTTCGCCCGCGAAATCCTGAAGCCGGGCGGCGCCTTCGTCGCAAAGGTGCTGCGCGGCGGTACCGAGCGCACCCTGCTCGACCGGCTGAAGAAGGACTTCGAGAAAGTGCGCCACTTCAAGCCGGAGGCCAGCCGGGCCGATTCGGCCGAAATGTACGTCGTCGGGACGGGCTTCCGGGGCTAGGGTTCGCGCTCCAGTCCGCAACGGAGAATTCCATGTCCCTCGGCATGTATGGCGCCTCGATCCCCGTCTACCTGCGTCAGCTCGGCGCGCTCGCGAAGGTCCTCGAGAAAGGCTCGGCCTGGGCGGCCGCGAAGAAGGTCGACGAAGCGGTCCTGGGCGCGACCCGGCTGACGCCGGACATGCTGCCCTTCACGCGGCAGGTGCAGATCGCCTGTCGTTTCGCCGAGGAGAGCGCGGCCCGGCTCGCCGGCGCCGAGGTGCCCCCGGCGCACGACAACGCCGAAAAGACGCTGGGCGAGTTGCAGAAGCGCATCGCCGCGGTGCTGGCCTATCTGCAGGGTTTCAAGCACGGGCAGATCGACGGCAGCGAGGGCCGCGAGATCGTCCTGACCATCGCCGGGACGCCGCTGAAGCTCACCGGCGAGCAGTATCTCCTGCACTTCGCCCTGCCGAACTTCTATTTCCATTGCACCACCGCCTACGCAATCCTGCGCCAGTCCGGCGTCGAGATCGGGAAACGCGATTTCCTGGGCGCCGTTTAGGGATACTTGTGCATAACCGCTACGCGCCCGTGCCCCCGGCTTGGCGCTTGGCTTGTGCGCGGCGGTGTGTATAAAGGCTCGCCAACCCGGCGGCCCTCTCCGAGGGCCGCCGTTTTGTTTCTCCACGACGGAGGTTGGTATGCAGATTCAGGAAGCGCTCACCTTCGATGACGTCCTCCTGAAACCTGCTGCCTCGGCGGTCCTGCCGGGACAGACCGACACCCGCACACGCCTCACGCGCACCATCGAACTCAACATCCCGCTGATGTCGGCGGCGATGGACACCGTCACCGAGGCGGGCATGGCGATCGCCATGGCGCAGGCCGGCGGGATCGGCGTCATCCACAAGAACCTCGAGCCCGAGGCGCAGGCCAACGAGGTCCGCCGGGTCAAGAAGTTCGAAAGCGGCATGGTGGTGAACCCGGTCACCATCCATCCCGAACAGACGCTGGCCGAGGCGCTGGCGCTGATGGAGGCCAACCAGATCTCGGGCATTCCCGTGGTCGAGCGTGGCAGCGGCAAGCTGGCCGGCATCCTCACCAACCGCGACGTGCGCTTCGCCACCGATGCCGGGACGCCGGTCAGCACGCTCATGACCAAGGAGCGCCTGGTCACGGTCCGCGAGGGCGCGACCCGGGAGGAGGCGAAGCGGCTTCTCCACCAGTATCGCATCGAGAAGCTCCTGGTTGTCGACGATGCCTACCGCTGCATCGGCCTGATCACCGTCAAGGACATCGAGAAGGCCAACAAGTTCCCCGGCGCCAGCAAGGACGAGAAGGGCCGGCTGCGCACCGCCGCCGCGACCGGCGTGGGCGAGGACGGGCTGCGCCGCGCCCAGTTGCTGATCGACGCCGATGTCGACGTCATCGTGGTCGACACCGCGCACGGCCATTCGCGCGGCGTGCTCGAGGCCGTGACCCGCGTGAAGAAGCTCAGCAACTACACCCAGGTGATGGCGGGCAACGTCGCCACCCGCGAGGGCGCGCAGGCGCTGATCGACGCCGGCGCCGACGCGGTGAAGATCGGCATCGGCCCGGGCTCGATCTGCACCACCCGCATGGTGGCCGGAGTCGGCGTGCCGCAGCTCACCGCCATCATGGAGGCGGCCGAAGCCTGCCGCGCCGCCGGCGTCCCGGCGATCGGCGACGGCGGCATCAAGTATTCCGGCGACCTCGCCAAGGCGATCGCCGCCGGCGCGGACTGCGCCATGATCGGCTCGCTGCTCGCCGGCACCGACGAGGCGCCGGGCGAGGTGATCCTCTACCAGGGCCGCTCCTACAAATCCTATCGCGGCATGGGCTCGATCGGCGCCATGGCGCGCGGCTCGGCCGACCGCTACTTCCAGCAGGAGGTGCAGAGCACGCTCAAGCTGGTGCCTGAGGGCATCGAGGGCCGGGTCCCCTACAAGGGCGCGGTGGGCAGCATCCTGCACCAGCTGGTCGGTGGCCTGCGCGCGGCCATGGGCTATACCGGCAACGGCACGATCCGCGAGATGCAGAGCAATTGCCAGTTCCTGCGCATCACCGGTTCGGGCCTGCGCGAGAGCCACGTGCACGATGTCGAGATCATGCGCGAGGCGCCGAACTACCGCGGCGGGATGTAACCGTCCTTCAGCGCCGCCGCGATCCGCTCCGCCGCGATCCGGTGGCCGAGCGGGCCGGGGTGCGAGGAGCGGAACATCGCGGCATAGCCGTCGCGCCTGACGCCCTCGTCGATCGCGTCGAACAGATCGAGCGCGCCGAGGCGCGCGGCCCGCGCGCAGTCGAGCACGCCGCGCGAGAGCCGGCGCTGTTCGCTGGCATAGTCGGCGCTTTTCCAGACATAGGGATCGTATTCCGCCACCACGAGAGTTGGGACCCCGAGCCCGGCCAGCCGCTTCAGCAGCGGGCAGGCCATGGCCGCCCCGGCGCCGCGCGGCAGCACGCGGACATGGTCGATCGACCATTCGTACTGCCAGCCCTTGTGGCGCAGGAACGTGTCGACCAGTACCGACCAGCCGAACAGGCGTTGCCAGAGGTCGAGTGTCGTGGCCGGGGCGGGCGAGGGCGGGACGGGGACGTTCCGCAGGGTCAGTTCGTCCCCCGACGGTTGGAAATAGGGCTTCTCCGCGCCCCACACGCGGCTCATCTCGGCGCGCCGCAGGTCGTCGGCGATGAAGACCACGACCAACGCCGCCGGCTTCACCGCTGGCACCTGCTGCTCGGCGCGCAGGACGGTCTGGTCGAGCCCGTAGCCGCTGACGCCCGCATTGACGGTGCGGCGGCCGATCAGCGGCTGCAGCAGCGCCGCCCAGGTCTCTCCGTCGCTCACCTCGTCGCCATGGGCGTAGGAATCGCCCACCACCAGCACCGGCGGCTCGGCCAGCGGCGTGCCGGGCGGGGCCGGGGTGAGGCGGTGGCCGTGCAGGTCGTAGGTGACGCCCTCCGCGGCGTAGCCCGGTCGCAGGACGAAGCCCAGGTCGCTGTCGCGCTTCAGGCGGCCGGCGCCGGCGTTCAGCGTGGCCTGGCGCTCGCGCAGGATGATGTTGGACCAGTCGAGCAGCGCCCCGGGCCCGCGCCACAGCCGGCAGCCCAGTTCGAGCACCAGCAGCGTCACCAGCACCGAGCCGAGGACCAGGGCGGCCCGGCCGAGCATCTCACTTGCCCTTGTCGCCGAGCGCGCCCGCGACCAGCCGCGCGATCAGCGCGTTGCCGGCGGCGTTCATGTGCCACAGCACGTAGAGATCGCGCGGCCGCGGCGTCGCGGCGAGCGCCTCGTAGGTGTCGAGCGTGGCGAGCCCGTTGCGGCGGGCGCAGTCGAGCAGGCCGGACGTCAGGCGGCGCTGCTCGGCGGCGAACTTCGGATCGTCCCATACGACGGGATCGTAGGCTGCGACCAGCAGCACCGGCGCGCGGCTCTCTTTCTGCAGCGCCGCCAGCCGCGCCGTGAGCCGGCAGGAGACGAGCTCGCCCGTGCCGGCCGGGTGGACGCGGATATGGTCGCCGAACCAGTCGTGCAGCAGGCCGAGCCGGCGCATCAGGAAGTCGAAGGCGTAGGAGTAGCCGATGGTGCGCTGCCAGAAGGTGAGCGTCGTCTCGGGCGGCGCGCGCGGCGGCACCGGCACGTTGCGCAGCACCAGCCCCTCGCCCTCGGGGTCGAAGTAGGGCTTGTCGGCGCTCCACAGGCGCCGCATCTCGGTGCGGCGGATATCGTCGGCGATGAAGGCCACGACGATGGCGCCCGGCCGGTAGAGCGGCGCCAGCGCCTCGGCGCGCAGCACGATCTGGTCGAAGCCGTAGCCGCTGACGCCGCCGTTCAGCACGCGGCGGCCGGTGATCCGCTGCAAGTCGGCCGGCCAGCTCTCGCCGTCTGCGACCTCCTCGCCGAAGGTGAAGGAATCGCCCACCGCGAGGATCGGCGCCTTGTCGCCTGCTGGCGCTGCGCCCGTGGTGCGCAGGCCCTCCGCATCGATCGTGATGCCGGGCGCGGTATGGAAGGGGCGTGGCCGGTAGCCCAGCCGCTCGTCGTGCACGGAGCGGCCATTGTCGGTCTGGGCCAGCACCCTGCGCGCATCGAGCACGTAGTTTGGCCAGGCGAACAGCCAGGTCCAGGTCGAGGCGCGCACGCCCAGCTCGATCAGGCCGAGGCCGATCGCGACCGAGACGAGGACGAGGATGGTGCGGCGGAGAAGCTCGGAGCGCGGGCGTTGCGCGTCGGGCGTATTCATCGTAGCGGCATGCTTTGACAAGGAGACAGACGTGACACCGGGCGCGCGGGTGGCCGCCACCATAGAACTCCTCGACGAAATCGTCAGCCATAGCGAACGGCCGGCCGATCTCGTCGCCAATGCCTATTTCCGTGCGCGCCGCTTCATCGGCGGTGGCGACCGCCGGGCCGTGTCCGACCGCGTGTGGAGCATCCTGCGCCGCTACGGCCAGCTCGCCTGGTGGCTGGAGCGCACGCGCCATCCCGACCGCGGCGGCCGCGCCATCGTCGCCGCCGACCTGATGCTGGTCGAGGGACTCGACATGGCCGGTCTCGAAGCGATGTTCGACGGCGGCACCTACCGCCCGTCGCGGCTCGACGAGGCCGAGTATCGCGCGCTGCGCCAGATGGAGGGCCATTCGCTGCCCCATCCCGAGCAGCCCGACTGGGTCCGCCTCAACATCCAGGAATGGGTCGCCCCGCACTTCAAGGAAGCCTATGGCGAGGGCTGGGGCCGCGAGGTCGCCGCCCTCGACACGCCGCCGCCGGTCGACCTGCGCGTCAACCGCCTCAAGGCCACGGTCGAGGAGGCGCGCGAGGCGCTGGCCCGCGACGGCATCGAGACCGAGCCGATGCGCTACGCCCCCGACGGCCTGCGCCTGCGCCGCCGGCTTTCGGTGGTGAAGGGCGAGGCCTTCCAGAACGGGCTGGTCGAGATCCAGGACGAGGGCTCGCAGCTCGTGGCCGCGCTGGTCGATGCCCAGCCCGGCATGCAGATCGCCGACTATTGCGCCGGCGCCGGCGGCAAGACGCTGGCGATGGCGGCGCGCATGAACAACAAGGGCCGGGTCGTGGCGATGGACGTCTACGAGTCCCGCCTCGACCGCTCGGCCCAGCGGCTGCGCCGCGCCGGCGCCCATAACGTCGAGCGCCGCGCCATCGATGCCGACAACCGCAAATGGCTGAAGCGCCAGGCCGGCGCCTTCGACCGCGTGCTGGTCGATGCGCCCTGCACCGGCACCGGCACGTGGCGACGCAATCCCGACGGCCGCTGGACGCTTCACCCGAACGACCTCGCGGAACTGCTGCCGAAGCAGGCCGCCATCCTCGATGCCGCGTCGAAGCTGGTGAAGCCGGGCGGTGGCCTGATCTACGCCACCTGCTCGGTGCTGCCGGCGGAGAACGAGAAGCAGATCGCCGCCTTCCTGGAGCGCAACGACAAGTTCGAGGTCGTGCCCGTGGGCGCGCTGTGGCGCGACGGCATCGCGACCGAGCCGCCGCCCGAGGTCGACAACGGCCCGTACCTGCGGCTCTCGCCTCTGAAGCACGGCACCGACGGCTTCTTCGCCGCCGCGCTCGTCAGGAAAGCGGAGGAGAAGCCTGCGCCGGAGGTGCGAAGCGAGGCGACCGAAGAATGATCCGCATCCGTCGCGCCTCCCGGCACGACGCCGCCGCGATCGGCCGGGTCCATGTCGAGACCTGGCAGGCGACCTATGCCGGCCTGCTGCCCGACTCGATGCTGGTCGCCATGTCCGACGTGCGCCAGTCGGCCTGGTGGTCGCAGCTCCTGCAGGACCCGGCCGAGGCGCGCGGCGTGTTCGTGGCCGACGACCGCGACATGGGCGTGGTCGGCTTCGGCAGCTGCGGCCCGGTGCGCGATCCGCCGGAGGGTCTCGACGGCCGCGAGCTGAAAGTGGGCGAGGTCTACACGCTCTACGTCGAGCCGGATTTCCAGAACCTCGGCCTCGGGCGCAAGCTGCTGGGCGCGCTGTTCCGCCAGCTGCAGGCCGATCGCTGCGACACGGCGGTCCTGTGGATGCTGGCCGAGAACCCGACCCGCTTCTTCTACGAGGGGCTTGGCGGCGAGCGGGTGGGCGAGCGGGTCGACACCTTGGGCGGCACCGACGTCGACGAAATCGCCTACGCCTGGCGCGACCTCGGGGCCCCGCTGATCCGGCGCCGGCTGGCGGCGGACGATTAGTCTTCCACCTCCCCCGTAAGACGGGGGCGGTAGGCGATGATCGCGGTTGCCGCCCCGGCCCGTCGCGCTTATATCGCCCCATGACCGACCGTTTGCTGATCGTCGATTTCGGTTCCCAGGTTACCCAGCTGATCGCCCGCCGCGTGCGCGAGGCCGGGGTTTACTGTGAAATCCTGCCCTTCCAGTCCGTCGATGACGCCAGGATCAAGGCGTTCGACCCGCGCGGGATCATCCTCTCCGGCGGCCCGGCCTCGGTGACCGAGGGCCAGTCGCCCGCCGCCCATCCCGCCATCTTCAAGGCCGACGTGCCGGTGCTGGGCATCTGCTACGGCGAGCAGACCATGGCCAAGGAGCTGGGCGGCTCGGTCGAGAGCGGCCATCACCGCGAGTTCGGCCGCGCCGAGGTCGAGGTCAAGGCCTCGACCCGCCTGTTCGACGGCGTGTGGCAGCCGGGCGACCGCAAGCAGGTCTGGATGAGCCACGGCGACCGGGTGACGAAGCTGCCGGCCGGCTTCTCCGTCGTCGCCACCAGCGAGAACGCGCCCTTCGCCGCCATCGCCGACGAGAGCCGCGGCTATTACGGCGTGCAGTTCCACCCCGAGGTGATGCACACGCCCGACGGCGCCAAGCTGCTGCGCAACTTCGCGCTGAACATCGCGGGAGCAAAAGGCGACTGGACCATGGCCGCGTTCCGCGAGCGCGCCATCGAGCAGGTCCGCGCCCAGGTCGGCAAGGGCAAGGTCATCTGCGGCCTCTCCGGCGGCGTCGACTCCTCGGTCGTGGCCGTGCTGCTGCACGAGGCGATCGGCGACCAGCTGCAATGCGTGTTCGTCGACCACGGCCTTCTGCGCAAGGACGAGGGCGAGCAGGTCGTCCGCCTGTTCCGCGACCACTACAACATCCCGCTGATCCACGCCGACGCCTCGGAGACCTTCCTGAAGGCGCTGGCCGGCGTCACCGACCCGGAGACGAAGCGCAAGACGATCGGCGCGCTGTTCATCGACGTGTTCGAGGCCGAGGCGAAGAAGATCGGCGGCGCCAGCTTCCTGGCCCAGGGCACGCTCTATCCCGACGTGATCGAATCGGTGTCCTTCACCGGCGGGCCCTCGGTGACGATCAAGAGCCACCACAATGTCGGCGGGCTTCCGGCGCGCATGAACATGAAGCTGGTCGAGCCGCTGCGCGAACTGTTCAAGGACGAGGTGAGGGCGCTCGGCCGCGAGCTCGGCCTCCCGGCCGACCTGGTGAACCGTCACCCGTTCCCCGGTCCCGGCCTCGCCATCCGCATCCCCGGCGACATCACCCGGGAGAAGCTCGACCTCCTCAGACAGGTCGACGCCGTCTATCTCGACGAGATCCGCAAGGCCGGCCTCTACGACGAGATCTGGCAGGCCTTTGCCGTGCTGCTGCCGGTCCGCACCGTCGGCGTGATGGGCGACGGCCGCACCTACGACCAGGCCTGCGCCCTGCGCGCCGTCACCTCGACCGACGGCATGACCGCCGACTACTACCCGTTCGACCACGCCTTCCTCGGCCGGGTCGCCAACCGCATCATCAACGAATGCCGCGGCATCAACCGCGTGACCTACGACATCACCAGCAAGCCGCCGGGCACGATCGAGTGGGAATAATTTTTGCCCATCCGAGGGTATCCGAAACTACGCCAGAATACGACGTAACCACCTGAAAAACAAAAATATTTCAGCCGAGACCTATCGAGAGCTATCGGTGGGCATCAAACGCGTCTGTCGTGCCCGCTGACGGACCCTGCCCCCGTTGATCATCCGGAAAATCGAAAGTACCGTCATAGCGACCGAGGCTAATGACGGTACTTTTTTCAGCCTAACACGCTGAACATAAACAGATATTCCCGTCAAAGGCCTTCAAAAACCGCGTGACGGTACTTTTCCGCGAGGAGGCCCAGAATGTTGACGGATGCGGCACTCAAGTGCCTGAAACCAAAAGCCAAAATGTACAAGGTGACCGATCGTGACGGCATGTATGTGCGTGTCGCGCCGACAGGCGGCATCTCGTTCAGGCTCGACTATCGGCTGAACGGCAGGCGGGAGACCGTGCATCTCGGCAAGTACGCCCGAGATGGGATCTCGCTCGCCCGGGCGCGGGAATTGTGCCTGGACGCGAAACGCATGATCGCCGAGGGGCGGTCCCCCGCCATCGAGAAGCAGCGGGAGAAGCGCCGGATCAAGGAGGCCAAGAGCTTCGGCGAGTTCGGCGAGAAGTGGCTGACGGGCGCGCCCATGGCGGACAGCACGCGCGCCATGCGCCGCGCCATATTCGAGCGTGAACTCAAGCCGGTCTGGCAGAACCGTTTGCTGACCGAAATCACGCCTGATGACCTGCGCGCCCACTGCGCCAAGATCGTGGAACGGGGCGCGCCCGCGACGGCCATCCATGTGCGGGATATCCTGAAGCAGATCTACGCCTTCGCCATCCTCCACGGCGAGAAGGTCGCGAACCCGGCCGATGACGTCGGCCCGGCGTCGATCGCCACATTCACGCCCAAGGACCGGGCGCTTTCGCCGACCGAGATCCGCATCATGCTCAAGCAACTGGAGCATGTCGCGACGCTGCCGACGATCCGGCTCGGCATGAAGCTCTACCTCCTCACCATGGTCCGGAAGAGCGAACTACAGGACGCGGTCTGGGATGAGGTCGATTTCGAAAACGCCGTCTGGACGATCCCGAAGGAGCGCATGAAGCGATCGAAGCCGCACAATGTCTACCTGTGCCGGCAGACCCTCGACATCATGATCGCGCTCAAGACCTGCGCCGGTAATTCCCGGTATCTGCTGCCGTCCCGCTACGATGCGGATGCGCCGATGTCGCGGGCGACCTTCAACCGGGTCACCTACGCGGTCGTCGAACAGGCCCATAAGGAGGGGCTGCCGCTGGAGCCGTTCACCGTGCATGACCTACGCCGCACGGGCTCGACGCTGCTCAATGAGTTGGGCTTCAACCGCGACTGGATCGAAAAGTGCCTGGCGCACGAGGACGGGCGTTCATCACGCGGCGTCTACAACAAGGCCGAATACGAGGTTCAGCGTCGCCACATGATGCAGGAATGGGCCGACACCGTCGATGCCTGGGTTGAGGGGCGGAAGTATGTTCCGACGCTGCTGCCGACAGTCATGCCGTCTATCACGCTCGATCCTGCCCTTTGACTGGGCGGGACTTGCGCTTGGTGACGTCGGGATGCTGTGCGCGAGGGATTGGCTTCGCGCGCCGCGCTAGCAACCAGGCGTGAACCTCGGCGAGGTCCCAGACGATGCAGCGCGGCGACAGCGCGAAGCGGCGTGGGAATTCGCCGCGCTGCTCCATCTCGTAGATTGTGCTGTCGGCCAGGGGCACCATCTCGCGCAGTTGGTGCCGCCGGATGGTCTTCCTGATCTCCAAAGGCTCGCTCTGACCCATACCCAATCTCCTTAGCGGCTGTCGCTGGCGATTGAGAACGATAGGTGCCGATGCCGGAAGTCCCTCCCGAGTGGCGTGCGGCAATTTCGGGCTCTGGCGTAGAAATCGGCGGGTCATTTTCAGTCCTGACAGCGCGGCCGGACATCCGTCAGCCCACAGAATCTGCACGACTCGCCGCACGCGTTCCGCGCCGTAATTGCGCTGTTCAGATCACGCACCATTTACTGCTTGCACCGGCGAGATGCGATCCGGAAGTCCGCTAGCGACGTAACAACAGTCGAATGTGTGACACTTAAGGATTTCGTGGGCGGCGGTAGCGAGGAGACGGAGAAGACCCATAATCTGATCGGAACAGTTCTCGGGGGCTGACGGGGCTACGTTTGCAAAGACCTTTGCATCATGGGGAACCATCGTGCCGAGATCGAAGATCGAGCTACGCCATGTGCGTTACATCATCGCCGCTGCGGAAAGCGGCAGCTTCCGGCGCGCGGCGCAAGATCTCGGCGTCGAGCAGTCGGCGATCAGCCGCCGCATCCGGGATGTCGAGGATGAGATCGGCGCACAGCTGTTCCGCCGTCATCCTGCCGGCGTCGACCTGACGGACATCGGCAAACAATTCCTGAATCAGGCCGCCCCTGGGGCTCGCCAGATCGGATCGGCGCTCGACGGCGCAAGAACGGTGGCGAACAGAGGACGGCATCTTCGGATCGGCGTGTTCGGGCCTCTGACCATGGGCTTTCTGTCTGAGCTCTTCGGGGCCTTTCGGGGTGACCGCCCGGGGGTCAAGCTGCGGTTCAGCGAGGGCAGCTGTCCCGAACTTATCGCGGCCGTGCGGCGGGGGCAGCTTGATATCGGTGTCGTCGCCGAAGCATCGCCCGGGAAGGGCTTTGACGTGACGCATTTGTGGGCCGAGCCCGTGTACGCGGCATTGCCGGACGGCGACCCACTCGCCGATCAGAAGGCGCTCCGGTGGGATGACCTGCGTGACCGGCACTTTGTGGTGACTGATTTACCGACCGGCGATTTCGCGAAGGGTTACCTGATGCGAAACCTCCAGACTTCGCCCGGAGACCTCCAGATCGAGCAATTGTCCGTCACTCGGGAATCTCTGATGCAGATCGTCGCGCATGGGGACGGCGTCACCATCGCAGGCAGCGCGCATGTCCGTCACGGTCTGCCAGGCATTGCTTTTCGCCTGATCGAGGATGCTGTTCTCCGCTATGGTGCTGTCCACCCGCGAGGGGCGCTCCATCGGAACCTCGAGCGCCTGCTGGCGCTGGCAAAGTCTTTCTCGGAGCGAGATGACGCTTGGTTCGCCCGGCAACGGCTCATGCGCCCTGAGCATCGGCGCGTGCCGCACGTTGACTGCCATCGCGGCGCGCGCGGGCGAACCCCCGATCGGTTGCAATGAAGCGCTCGAGCATGGGCACAATCAGCTTCGTCGGGTCGCCGATGGTCTGGCCTTGTTCGCGGCCGAGTGCTGCGGCGTAGGCGACGAGGTCCCGATGCAGCGGCGCAGGGAGTTCAATCGTCACCTTGACCGGCTTGTCGTCGATGATCGGGCCGAGCTTCAGCTTGGTCATCACAACCCTCCATAAGGTTCGAGCACGAGGTCGCGGGTGACGATGACGCGCACGGGGAACCCCGGTCTGATCGTCAGGGTCGGCGCGACATTGAGTTGCCGACGGATGATCTGCTGCCCTGCGTCGTTGATGGTGTCCTGCCCGCCGTTGCGGATCGCCCGGAGCAGCCGATCCTGATCGTCAACGGCGAGTTCGGCGCCGACCGACAGCAGTGTCGACAGGCCGGCAGCCTTGGCGAGATCCCACCAGTGATAGTCGACGCCATCCTGGAGACCCGCAGAGCCTTGCGCGTCGGCTCCGGGTTGACGTTCCAGGACGATCGAACGGCCATTCGGGAGGATGAGCCGCTTCCAGACGAGCAGCACCCGGCGCTGACCGAAGCCGACATCGTTGCTGTACTCGCCGATCAGCCGCGTGCCCTGTGGGACGAGCAGGATGCGCCCGGTCGGGCTGTCGTAGACATGCTCCGTGACCTGCGCAGTGATCTGGCCCGGCAGGTCGGATCGGATGCCGGTGATGAGGGCCGCGGCGATGACGGCGCCGGTCTGAAGCACATAGGGCGACGCCGGACCCATCACGCGATCTGGCGAGACCGTGCGGCGGTCCACGCCCGCATTCAGGAACGCGAGCTGGCGATCCTGCGCCGTCGCTGCCCCCGGCTGGCCCGGAAGACCTAGCCCAGAGAGGCTCGGGCTGACTGGTCCGCCAGCTGTCGCAATCGGAGCTGCGACGCGCGCCTCCGTCTGAAAGAAGACGCGGCTCGTTCGGGCAGCTTCTTCTTCCGCGCGCCTGCGCTGCTCAACCGGATCGACGGTGGGCGCTGCCGCCATCGGCGGCGTGACGGGCTGGCCACGATTCTGCGCATCGAGGATGGGTCGCCCCAGATCTCCGGGCAGCGGAGGCCCGAGCACCGGGCCGGTGTAGTCGCGTGGCAGGCCGGCAAGCCCGTCCGCGGTTCGCCGATTTTGCGTGGAGTAAAGCTCCTCACTGCCAGGGCCGATACTGCTCGTCTGAAGCGCATAGATGAGCGCGCCACCGACCCCGAGGGCGGCGACGAGACTGATACCGCCCAGCACCTTTCGCGACAGTCGGGTGACCCGGGGCGGTTCGGCGCGCAGCCGCATGGGCGCAGCGGCATCGTCGGGCGGTGTGCCGACCAGCGGTGCGTCGGCTTCGTTGGGCGTGTCGCGCTCGCTCATGACGCGGGCCTCCCATCGGTGCGAACGATCCGGACCGTCTGCTGGCGCTCGCCACTGCCGAGACGGAGCTCGGCGGCGCCGAACAGGCGGTCGACGATCAGTATGTTCTGGTGGATCCTGCTGTTGGCGATCTGCGGTTCGCCATCTGCGCCGATGACGAAGAGCGGCGGCATCTCGCCCTGAACGATCCCACGCGGGAACTCGACATAGACGCGGCGCCCGTCGTCGTAGACCGAGATTGGCCGCCACGGCGGCGCGTCGCCCGTGAGGCCGTAGCGATAGTTCCGTGCCGCAATGGCCGGGAGCACTGGCGTAGCGGGCACTGCCTGTCTCTGCGAGGCGGGCGGCTGCGGATAGGCCCAAGCGACGGCCGGCATATAAGGGCGTTCGCCCGAGCGCAGCTCGATCATGTAGATGCGACGGTCGGTGGTGATGACCAGATTGGTCGTGATGTCTGGCCGTGTCGGCTTCACGAGAACATGGACGCGGCGAGTGATCCCCGAGCCGCTCTCGGTGTCGCCGATGATCCAGCGCGCTGTGTCGCCCGCAGCGATCGGGCCGGCGCCAGTCAGGCTTTCGCCTGGTTCCAGCGAGATGTTGGTGATCTGCCCGGGCGCGGCATAGATTTGATAGAGCGCGCCCTCGCTCCAGGGATAGATCTGGATCGAGTTGTAGTAGCCCTCGCGTCGAGGCTCGACGCGCGCGGCGGCATTGGCATTCTCCACGCGGCCCGCCGGCGTCCCTGCGGCAGCGCCACCGCGCGCGGGTGTCCAGGCGGGCGGTGCGTGAAGCGGCCTAGGTGGCGCCTCCGTGACGGCAGCCGGCACAGGGGGAAGCGGCGGCACATCGGCGTCATAGCTGATCTGTGGCGGTCGGTTGGTCGCGCAGCCGGCCAGCGCCAATCCGGAGATCAGCAAAAGCGCAGAGCCGGATAGGCGGAAGCCGCGGCTCGCGGGTCGGCGGAGATGATTTCTCATTGCCCCATCTCCCGAGACCAGTTGATGGCGTTGACGTAGATCCCAAGCGGATTGGCCCGCAGCCGCTCTGCGTCGCGCGGGGGTTGGATCACGATGGTCAGGATGGCTGTCCAGCGCTGTGTCGTGGAGAGCTGGCCGTTCTCGTACTGGCGTTCGGTCCAGGCAACGCGGAAGCTGTCAGGAGACGCGCGGATCACGCTCGACACTTCGACCGACACCTGCTGCTTCCCGACGCGGGTGAAAGGATCGTTGGCGCGGGCGAAGTCATTGAGGGCCGCCGCGCCGCGATCGGTCGTGAACTCGTAGGCGCGCAGCCAATTCTGCCGCACGACGATGGCGTCGGCCGGGATCGAGCGGACCTGCTCGATGAACCGCGCCAGATGCCAGGCCACCTGCGGGTCGGTGGGGCGGTAGTCGGCCTGCGCTGGCGCGACCGCCTGCGCCTGGCCGAGATTGTCGACCTGCACCACCCACGGGACGATGGTCCCGCGCGCCGACTGCCAGACCAGCGCGGCAGCGAAGCCGGCGGAGAGGATCAGGCAGCCGAAGGCCATGAGCCGCCAGTTTCGGGCCTGGACACGCGCTGAGCCGATTCGATCATCCCAGATCTGCGCCGCGCGCTGATACGGCGTCTCGGGCTCGGGCGTCTTTCCATAGTGGGTTGCGGGTCGCTTGAAGAAGCTCATGTGCGGTCGCCTCCGGAGAGATTGATGGAAGAGCCGCCGCCGTGGCTGTCGCCCGATCGGATCGCGTGTGCCGCGAGCGTGACGCCGTGGCTCATGGTCTGCCCACGTCGCATGCGCTGCGCCCAAGCCGGCGGGCTGGTGGCAGAGCCTGTGGCTGCCGGTGCGGCCGAACCGGCATCATTCGCGACCGTTCCCATGCTCGAGGAACCGCCGGTGGCTCCGAAGCCGCTTTTGACGCCGTCGGCGAAGCTCGAGCGAACGCTTTGCGCGGCCCGGCGCAGCGGAGAGGCTGCCGCGCCGCCGGCCGCTCGTGCGACGCCGCCGAGGCCCGACGCGACGCCGGCGGCGCCCGACTGGCCGAAGGAACCGAGACTGTAGGCAGCAGAGGCGGCTCCCGCCGCGGTGGCTCCACCGCGCACGGCGGCGGCGCCGCCGGAAATGGCGCTCGCGCCACCGCGCAAGGCGAGCCCGGCCGCGCCGCCGGCAGCCATGGCTGCGCCGCCCGCGACGAGGCCGGTGCCGATGGCGGAGCCTGCGCCGAGTTGCGGGCCGCCGGAAACGATGCCGTTGGCGATACCCGGACCAAAGATGCCGAGACCGAGAAGCGACAGCGCCGCCAATACGACGGCCATCGCGTCGTCGATGGTCGGTGGCTGACCGCCGAATCCTGCCGTGAACTGACTGAACAGAGTCGAGCCGATGCCGATGATGACGGCGAGCACCAGTACCTTGATCCCTGACGAGATGACGTTTCCCAGCACGCGCTCGGCCATGAAGGCGGTCTTCCCGAACAGGCCGAACGGGATCAGGACAAAGCCGGCCAGGGTGGTCAGCTTGAATTCGATCAGCGTGATGAAGAGCTGGATGGCGAGGATGAAGAAGGCGAGCAGCACCAGCGCCCAGGCGAAGAGCAGGCAGGCGATCTGGATGAAGTTTTCGAAGAAGGCGATCCAGCCCATCAGGTTTGAGATGGATTCGAGCAGCGGCCTCGCCGCATCGAGACCCGTCTGCGCGACCCGGCCCGGGCGCATCAGGTCCTGGATGGAAAACCCGGTGCCAGACGCCTGAAGTCCGAGGCCGGCGAAGCTTTCGAAGACGATCCGCGCGAGGTTGTTCCAGTTGCCGATGATGTAGGCAAAGACGCCCACAAACAGCGTCTTCTTCACAAGGCGTGCGATGATGTCGTCGTCCGCGCCCCAGCTCCAGAACAGGGCGGCCAGCGTGACGTCGATGACGATCAGCGTCGTCGCGATGAACGCCACCTCGCCGCCGAGCAGGCCGAATCCGCTGTCGATGTAGGAGGTGAAGATCCCGAGGAAATTGTCGATGACGCCGCTGCCGCCCATGGCTCACCGCCCTTCGTCGGCGCGTCGCGGCGCGGTGCGGGTGCCAAGGAAACGGTCGCGGGTTTCGGCCCAGATGCGCAGACACTCGCCGTCCCTTGCGGCGGCTTCCCCCATCTGCTGGCACCGACGCTGGCCCTCGCGCAGCGGGTCCGGCGCCTCCTCAAGCACGGGCGTCGGCCGAGCCGCTGGCCTTTCCTCTTTCCGGGTCATCTCGATCGCCGTTGCCGTGATCGCGACGGAGACGAAGATGATTGCGCCCACGCGGGCCAGCGTCTTGCCGTCCATCCTGCTGTCCTCAGTTGCAGTTCGGGAACATCCGGGCGTTGCCGGGCTGATAGCCGGAGCCGGGCGTCAAGAACCGGCGGCGCTGTTCACGGCCTTGTTCGGCGGCTGCGGCTCGCTCGGCATCGACAAGCGCCTGCGCTCGGCCGTTCGCAGCGACCACAGCGACCAGGTCTGCGAGTTGCTGCGCCTGCAATGCGAGCAACTGGTTGCCGGCCTGGGTTGCCTGAAGCGCGCCGGTCGCACCCTGGCTCTGCCCGACCAGAGCCGCCATCTCGGCGCGGTTGGTGTCGATATTGCCGACGACACCGGCCTGCACGCGCAGCGCGTCCTGAAGGCCGCCGACCGTGTTCTGCCAGCGCGATCGTGCATCGGAGACGAGACGCTGATCCGAAGTGGACAGCGAGATGTTGCTGTACTGGCTCTGAAAGGCTTGGTCGATCTGCTGCACGTCGAAGGCGATGCGCTGTGCCTGACCCAGAAGCGCTTGCGTGCGCTGCACCGATTGCTGGAGCTGCTGAAGCGAGGAATAGGGCAGGCTCGCGAGATTGCGGGCCTGGTTGATCAGCATCTGCGCTTCGTTCTGGAGGCTCTGGATCTGGTTGTTGATCTGCTCGAGCGCCCGCGCGGCCGATAGGACATTCTGGACGTAGTTGGTCGGATCATAAACGACCCACTGCGCCGCTGCCGGGGTCACGAACACGGGCGAGAAGGCGACGGGCAGCGACAGGATGGTTGCGGCGAACAGCGCCGCGCGAGAGCGTCGGATCATCATGGCTTGGGCTCCAGGTTGGTGAGATCGGGAATGAGGTCGGCGGCCCATCCGACATCGCGGGCGCGCAGCCAGGCGGACAGGAAGCCGAAGCGGCCATGCTCGGCGAGGATCGCCTCGATGGCGGCCTGATCAGTTTTCGAGGATGCCGCGCAGAGCGCGAGGGCGACTTCGGAGAGCCCCAACTCGAACAGCCGGTTGCCGCGCCGCGACTGGCAGTAATAGTCGCGCTTGGGTGTGGCCCGGCTGAGGATCTCGATCTGGCGGTCGTTCAAGCCGAAGCGCCGGTAGATCGTGGTGATCTGGGGTTCGATCGCGCGTTCGTTCGGCAGCAAAAGGCGCGTCTGGCAGCTTTCGATGATGGCCGGAGCGATCGCGCTCCCATCGATGTCGGCCAGCGATTGCGTGGCGAAGACGACCGACGCGTTCTTCTTGCGCAGCGTCTTCAGCCATTCGCGCAGTTGCGCGGCGAAGCCTTCATCGTCGAGCGCGAGCCAGCCTTCGTCGACGATCAGGAGCGTGGGCCGTCCATCCAGACGGTCGCCGATCCGATGGAAGAGATAGGCGAGGACCGCCGGCGCCGCGCCGCCGCCGATCAGACCCTCGGTTTCAAAGGCCTGGACCGCAGCTTCCCCTAGCTGCTCGCCTTCGGCGTCCAGCAGCCGTCCGTAGGCACCGCCAACGCAAAAGGGGCGCAGCGCTTGCTTGAGATCGTTCGACTGGAGGAGGACGGCGAGGCCCGTCAGCGTGCGCTCTGTGATCGGCGCGGACGCCAGCGAGGTCAGCGCCGTCCAGAGATGTTCTTTCACTTCCGGCGTGATCGTGACGCTCTCGCGGGCAAGGATGGCGGCAATCCAGTCGGCTGCCCAGGCACGCTCATGGGTCTCGTGAACGCGTGCGAGTGGCTGGAGGGAGACCGACGACGCGGCGCCGTCCGTCAGGCTGCCACCGAGGTCGTGCCAATCGCCTCCCATGGCGAGCGCGGCCGCGCGAATGGAGCCGCCGAAGTCGAAGGCGAAGACTTGGCTGCCCGGATAGCGCCGGAACTGAAGTGCGATGAGCGCGAGCAGCACGGACTTGCCCGCGCCTGTCGGCCCGACGACCAGTGTGTGGCCGACGTCGCCGACATGCAGCGAAAAGCGGAACGGCGTGCTCCCTTCGGTCTTGCCGTACAGCAGCGGCGGCGCTCCGAAATGCTCGTCCCGTTCCGGCCCGGCCCAGACCGCCGAGAGCGGAATCATGTGGGCGAGGTTTAGAGTGGAGATCGGTGGCTGGCGGACGTTGGCGTAGACATGGCCGGGCAGCGAACCGAGCCAGGCATCGACGGCATTGATGGTCTCGGACATCGCGGTGAAGTCGCGGCCCTGGATCACCTTTTCCACGAGGCGCAACTTCTCGTCGGCGGTGCGCGGATCGGCGTCCCAGACTGTGACCGTGGCGGTCACATAGGCCTGACCGGCATAGTCGGCCCCAAGCTCCTGCAGGGCCATGTCGGCATCGGCGGCCTTGTTCGCAGCGTCCGTATCGACGAGTGCGGAGGCCTCGTTGGTCATTACCTCCTTCAGGATTGCGGCGATCGACTTGCGCTTGGCGAACCACTGCCGCCGGATGCGCGTCAGCAGTTTCGTGGCGTCCGTCTTGTCGAGGAGGATCGCCCGCGTGGACCAGCGATAGGGAAAGGCGAGCCGGTTGAGATCGTCGAGAATCCCTGGCGTCGTCGCCGTCGGAAAGCCGTTGATCGTCAGCACGCGCAGATGAGCGGCGCCGAGCCGTGGCTCGAGGCCGCCGGTCAACGGCTCATCGGCGAGAAGCGCATCGAGGTAGATCGGCGTTTCGGGCACGCGGACGCGGTGGCGCTTCGTCGAGACGGTCGAGTGCAGGTAAGTCAGGGTCTCGGCGTCATCGAGCCACCGGCATTCCGGCATGAAGCCATCGACGAGCTGGAGGACGCGGTTTGTGCGGTCAATGAAGGCCGCGAGGGCTTCATGGGGATCGACGCCGGACTGTTGGCGACCCTCGTAGAGCCAGGTCTCCGCCCGCGCGGCGTCCTCGGCAGGCGGGAGATAGAGAAAGGTCAGGAAGTAGCTCGACTCGTAATGCGCGTCCGCTTCCTCGAAGTCGGCCTTGCGCTCCGCATCAACGAGGGCGGAGGCGGCGTCCGCGAAGCGGCTTGCCGGATAGGAGGCGGCTTCGTGACGCTGCGCTTCGACGAAGATCGCCCAGCCCGAGCCCAGACGCCGGAAGGCGTTGTTGAGGCGACTGGCGACGGCCACCAGTTCAGCGGCCACAGCTGAGTCGAGATCGGGACCACGAAAACGCGCGGTGCGCTGGAAGCTGCCATCCTTGTTGAGCACGACCCCTTCGCCGACCAGCGCCGCCCAGGGCAGGAAATCAGCGAGACGGGTCGCGGTACGGCGATATTCGGCGAGGTTCATCATGGCCACGCCTCACACCGAGAGATGGCCCGGAATGCGCAGATGCCGGCGGCCCACTTCGACAAAGAGCGGATCGCGCTTTGCTGCCCAAACGGCGGCGAAATGGCCGATCGCCCAGATGAGGAGACCAACCAGCCATAGCCGCAATCCGAGACCGACAGCGCCGGCGAGTGTGCCGTTCATGATGGCGATGCTGCGCGGTGCGCCGCCCAGCAAGATATGCTCGGTCAGCGCGCGGTGGACCGGAACCGAGAAGCCCGCGACCTCATCGGGATGATGCAGGAGGCCCGCCATCAGACGAGCGCTCCGCCGCCGAACGAGAAGAACGACAGGAAGAAGCTGGACGCCGCGAAGGCGATCGATAGGCCGAAGACGATCTGGATGAGGCGCCGAAATCCTCCGCTCGTGTCGCCGAACGCCAGCGTCAGGCCGGTGACGATGATGATGATCACCGCGATGATCTTGGCGACCGGCCCTTCGATCGACTGGAGGATGGACTGCAGCGGCGCTTCCCAGGGCATCGAGGAGCCGGATGCGTGGGCGGCGGGCGCCAGAAGAAAGCTCAGGGTCAGCGCCGTGGCGGCGGTTGCGAGGCGCTGATGGCCGCGCGCAATGTGTCGGATCATGCGGGTTCTCCTTGTGGGTCGGGAGGCTGGGTTGCGGGGGAAAGGCGGTAGTCGGTGTCCGTCCCGAGCCCTTCGACGCGGGCGAGTTCGGCGAGACGCCGCGCAGCGCCGCGGCCGGAGAGCACGGCCACCAGATCGATGGTCTCGGCGATCAGCGCCCGGGGGACGGTGACGACAGCTTCCTGGATCAGCTGCTCGAGGCGGCGCAGCGCGCCGAGCGCGGTGCCCGCGTGGATCGTGCCGATCCCGCCGGGATGGCCGGTGCCCCAGGCCTTCAGGAGATCGAGCGCCTCAGCCCCACGCACCTCGCCGATCGGGATCCGATCCGGCCGCAGCCGCAGCGAGGAGCGCACCAGGTCGGACAGGGTCGCGACGCCGTCCTTGGTGCGCATGGCGATGATGTTCTGCGCCCGGCATTGCAGCTCGCGGGTGTCTTCGATGACGATGACGCGGTCGGTTGTCTTCGCGACCTCGGCCAGCAGGGCATTGGTCAGCGTGGTCTTGCCGGTGCTGGTTCCGCCGGCAACGAGGACGTTGGCGCGCGCTGCGACCGCCTGCCGGAGGATGGCGGCCTGGTCGGCCGTCATGATGCCCGCGGCGACATAGTCGTCGAGCGTGAAGACGGCGACGGCAGGCTTGCGAATCGCAAAGACCGGAGCCGTCACGACCGGCGGCAGCAGGCCTTCGAAGCGCTCGCCGGTTTCGGGCAGTTCAGCCGAGACACGCGGCCGTCGGTCATGCACCTCGGCACCGACATGATGGGCGACGAGGCGGATGATGCGTTCGCCATCGGCGGCCGAAAGTCGTTCCCCCGTATCGGACAGGCCGTCAGAGAGCCGGTCGACCCAGAGCCGCCCATCGGGGTTGAGCATGACCTCGACGATCGCGGGGTCTTCCAGGAATCGGGCGACCGCAAGCCCCAGCGCGGTGCGCAGCATGCGTGCACCGCGTGAGGCTGCTTCCGATTGCTGATGGTTGACCGCCACGTCGTCCCCGTTCGCTTGCGGGCCCGCGCGATGCGCGGCCCTGGATCGGGGATGAGTAAGAAAGGCAGGAATTGGGGCGTTGCAACAACGCTCAGGGGGTCATCGTACTGTGGCGAAGAAAGACAGGTGATCGGCGGACTGGCGTCGAGCCGCGGCAGCATCTGAGGCTCCCGACCAGCGCGTTTTACCGAGCGGGAATAATTCAGGCCCGGGAGCTAACCCGAGGCGCCAGCTTTCCCGATCGGGAAATTCTTATAGACATTCTTCCGAAATCCATGATAGTTTCCCGTGCGGTAAATATCATGGCCAGACGCAACCTCACCACCGCCGAGATCGGCGACATTGTGCGAACCACCCGAAAGGCCGCTGGCCTGCGGCAGGACGAGCTTGCCGGCGCAGCTGGCGTCGGCCTGCGCTTCATCGTCGATCTCGAAGCGGGCAAGCCGACCGCACAGATCGGCAAGACGCTTCAGGTCCTGTCTGCGCTGGGCTGCTCGCTCGATATCACACCGCCGCCCGACCCCAAAGGAGCGCGGAAGGGATGACGCGCACCCTCGATATCTGGTGGGACGGGCGCCTGGTGGGTCAGCTGACGCAGGACAAGCACGGTGAACTCGGCTTCGCCTATGCGCGGGCTTGGCTCGACGACGAGGCGGCGCAGCCCTTGTCAGCCTCACTGCCAAAGCGGACGGAGCCGTTCAGTCGTCGCGAGTGCCGCCCGTTTTTCGGCGGTCTCTTGCCGGAGGAAAGCCAGCGCGACGCCGCGGCTCAGGCACTCGGGGTGTCGCGCGCCAATGATTTCGCCCTTCTTGATCGCCTCGGCGGCGATGTGGCGGGCGCGCTCCAGCTTCTGCCGCCCGATGAACTACCGACCGCTCCTGCCCCCGATCAACGGCCAACCCCGCTTGACGATGCAGGCTTGATCCGGGTGCTGGACGCGCTGCCCGTCCGCCCATTGCTCGCGGGCGAGGAAGGCTTGCGTCTCTCTCTCGCTGGCGCGCAATCGAAGGTGCCTGTGGTTCTGGTGGACGGGGCGGTGGCGTTGCCTGCGCCGGGCCAGCCCACGACGCATATTCTCAAGCCCCCAATATCCCGCTTCACGGCCACGACCGAGAACGAGGCGTTCGTGATGCGCCTTGCTGCCGCAATTGGTCTCGATGTCGCGCCGGTGGAAGCGCGCATCGTTCAGGATCGAACGTTTCTGCTGGTCCAGCGCTATGACCGCGTCATCGGCGACGATGAAGGGGTGCGTCGCATCCACCAGGAAGATTTCTGCCAAGCGCTCGGCGTGCCACCGGAGACCAAATATGCGAGCGAAGGTGGCCCGACCTTCAAGGATTGCTTCGCGCTGCTCCGCCGCGTCGCCGCAAGGCCCGCTGTCGATGTCCTGAAGCTTCTCGACGCGGTGATCTTCAATGTGATCGCCGGGAACGCCGACGCACACGGCAAGAATTTCTCGATCCTCTATGACGCCGAAGGTCCACGCCTCGCCCCGCTCTATGATTTGCTTGCGACCGTCGCCTATCCCGATCTCTCGCCGAAATTCGCCATGAAGATCGGGAAACGGGCGACGCTTGCCGAACTTGACGCGAATGGGTGGGCAGCGTTCGCGGCGGACGCGGGTATCGGCTTGCCGCTGATACGCAGGCGGGTCGCGGAGATCAGCAAAGGCATGATTGCGCGAACAGGCGAGGTTACCGCCGAGTTGGTGCGCCCCGGCTTCGATCGGGCGGCCATCGAAAGCCTCGCCGCGATGGTCCGCGAACGAGCGGAGCGCTGCGCACTGACAGTGGTGGAACCCGGCCGCTCGGCCAGCCAACTGCGCGATGGGGAGAATGTTGAAGGGAGCAATGGCCGATGACATTTCTCTACTTCGCTTATGGCTCCAACATGTTGCCGGCACGTCTGCTCAACCGCTGCCCGTCGGCGAAGGTCGTCAGGACGGGAGTTGCACGCGCCTGGAGTCTTGCGTTTTCGAAGGCGAGTAAGGACGGTTCAGGAAAGGCGACCCTGGTTATAGCCCGGAATTCCGCCGTTCCCGGGGTCATTTTCGAGATTGATCTGGCCGAACGAGAGCAGTTGGACCGGCACGAGGGAGCAGGCTCTGGCTACCGGCGCGAGGACACTTTCGCCATCGAGGGAAGCACCGTTCCGGCGAGCAGCTATCTGGGCACCTCGTTGGACCACACATTACGGCCTTTCGATTGGTACCTCGCGACCGTCATTGCCGGCGCCGAATATCATGGGCTGGACAAAGCTCATGTCGCCGCGTTGAGGGACACGCGCTTCGTCGAGGATGCCGAATTGGGTCGAAGGACCCGCGTCGAAGCCATCGAGGCGATGCGAGAGCATGGCATTGAGGATTACCGCACGCTCCTAGAACCGCCTGGGATAAGTCGCTCCGAACGGTAACTTAGCCATCTGGTGCGTCCACCCCGCTGATATCGTCGGGAATCTCCCTCAAGAAGCTCTGCCCCTTCTGCAGGCGCCGCCCCAGCGTCTCGATGAATCCCTCGTAGCGTTCCCGCCCCTTGGCCTGTGCTGATGCTTGCGCATCGTTCGGCAAGGGCGGCGTGATTGTCAGCCAGAAGCGGACGAACAGGGCGAGTGTTTCTGCGGTCACGCCGAGGTCGCGCTCCAAGCGCTGGACCTGGCGCGACAGGCGATCAAGACGGCGCGCGAACGCGGCCTCGCGCTTGTCCGCGCCATCAGGTGACAGGAATGACGCAACCGCCGCCTCGACGATCGCGGAGCGGGAGAGCTTCTTGCGGTCGGCGAGATCGGCGATCTGGCGGAGCATCTCGGGCGGGAAATAGACGTTCATCCGGTCGCGCATGGTTACCTCACAGATCCATGCCGTCATTGGGATCGAGCGCGACCTGTCTCGCCACGCCGCGCATCTGCTGGCGCAGCGCCTGACGCTGCCGCGCCGCGTCTTCCGGCTCATCGTCCAGCATGATGGAAAACTCGTCGGCCGCGGCAGGTCCGGTTGTTTCCTTGGCGATCGCGACATGGTCGGGCAGCTCCGGCTCGCGCCGCAGCCCGCCATTGGCCGCGTCCTCCGCCTTGTCGAGCTCAGCCGCGAGCAAAGCGTCGGGCCGCTGCGGCTTCAACTCGGACCAGGCGTCCTTTCGGGTTGAACGCCCGCATTTCGCTGGGTCGGGCGATGGCAGGATGCGTTCCTTGAAGCGGCGATCCTCGAAGTAACGGGCCTTCTTGGCTCGGATGGGATGGACACCAGCGGCCATGACGATCTCGTCTGTGGCCGGCAGCTGCATCACCTCGCCGGGTGTGAGGAGCGGCCGCGCCGTCTCCGAGCGCGAGACCATCAGATGACCGAGCCAGGGGCTGAGCCGATGCCCGGCGTAGTTCCGCATCGCCTTCATCTCGGTCGCCGTACCGAGGGCGTCGCTCACGCGCTTGGCGGTGCGCTCGTCATTGGTGGCAAAGCTCACGCGCACATGGCAGTTGTCGAGGATCGCGTTGTTCGGGCCATAGGCCTTTTCGATCTGGTTCAATGACTGGGCGATGAGGAACGACTTCAGGCCGTAACCCGCCATGAAGGCGAGCGCGCTCTCGAAGAAGTCGAGGCGGCCGAGCGCCGGAAACTCGTCGAGCATCATCAGCACGCGATGCCGCCGGTCTCGCGCATGCAGATCCTCGGTCAGGCGTCGGCCGATCTGGTTGAGCACGAGCCGGATCAACGGCTTCGTCCGGGAGATGTCGGATGGCGGAACCACGAGGTAGAGCGTCGCTGGCTTCTCATCGGCGACGAGGTCGGCGATCCGCCAGTCGCAGCGGCGCGTCACCTCCGCCACCACCGGGTCGCGATAGAGGCCCAGGAAGGACATGGCGGTGGACAGGACGCCCGAGCGCTCGTTGTCGCTCTTGTTGAGGAGTTCGCGCGCCGTCGACGCCACGACGGGATGAGGGCCACCAGGGCCGAGATGCGGCGTCGTCATCATCGCCTTCAGCGTGGCTTCGATCGGACGGCGCGGGTCCGACAGGAAGGCGGCGACACCGGCCAGCGTCTTCTCCTCTTCCGCGTACAGCACATGCAGGATGGCGCCGACGAGCAAAGAATGGCTCGTCTTCTCCCAGTGATTGCGCTTGTCGAGCGAGCCCTCGGGGTCGACGAGGACGTCGGCGACGTTCTGCACGTCGCGGACTTCCCACTCACCGCGTCGCACTTCCAGGAGCGGATTGTAGGCGGCCGACTTGGCGTTGGTGGGATCGAACAGCAGGACGCGGCCGTGCCTCCCGCGGAAGCCGGCGGTCAGCTGCCAGTTCTCGCCCTTGATGTCGTGGACGATGGCGGAGCCCGGCCAAGTGAGGAGCGTGGGAACGACGAGGCCGACACCCTTGCCCGATCGGGTTGGTGCGAAGCACAGGACATGCTCCGGTCCATCGTGTCGGAGATAGGCGTCGCCGAGCTTGCCGAGGACGACGCCATCGGGTCCGAGCAGGCCCGCTGCCTTCACTTCCCGGAGTTCAGCCCAGCGGGCCGAGCCATAGGTCTCGACATTCTTCGCCTCACGGGCACGCCATACCGACATCGCGATGGCGACGGCGATGGAGATGAAGCCGCCTGAGGCGGCGATCATTGCGCCTTCAACAAAGATCGGCGGGGCATAGGCGTCGTAGAAGTACCACCACCAGAAGAAGGCGGGTGGATAGTAGACCGGCCAACCCGCCAGCTCGAACCACGGCGTGCCGAGCTGCGCCTGAAAGCCGAGCCGCCAGGCGGTCCATTGGGTCGCGCCCCAGGTCGTGAGCAGCACGATGAGGAACACGGTGGTGATTTGGCCCCAGAGGATTTTCGTCGCAGACATCGGCGGCGGTCCTTTCTTCCTTGCTGGCTAGAGGGCGAGCCCGCGCTTGCGGCCGAGGCCCCATTCGATGCCGCCGCCATCCTTCACGGCGCCAGCGACATGCTGGCCTAGCTTGCGTTCGATCTCGCGGGACCAGGGTACAAGCTGGAAGCCGAGGCCGTTGTCGATCATCGCGAACCGGCCGGAGGAGAGGTCGAGACGCTGGCGATAGATGCCCGCGACCTGATCACCGGCGGTCGGCTTCATGTGCGCCAGACCAGTCTCGGCGGAGAGGCGCGCCCCGACCGCATCCAGTTCGCGCCGCCGCAGCGTGGCGAGGAGGTCGCGTTGCAGGATGATCCGCTGGCCTTGGCGGCGACCGAGGCCTTGGTCGGCGAGATGCTCGGCCCGTGCCTGCAGGGCGTCGCGCACCTCTCGCCCGAAGCCTCCCGTCGACAGCGGCATGGGGTCCGCCTCCACAAGCCGATGGTCCAGCCAGGTGGCCCCCGGCCCCTTGATCTGCTGGCCGAGTTCGAGGTCTGACCGGGGGGCGAGAACAAGCGTCGGGCGCGGCTCATCGGCTCGGCCAAAGCGCCTAACTTCCACGATGCCGCCGATGGCAGGCGCATGCTCGAAGGCCTCGACACCGCGGAACCGGACATGGTGGGCGCGACCGTCGGTGCCGTCGATCACCGCATAGGCTTCGCCCGTCAGCTCGTCGTGCAGGCCGCGATCGACCAGCCGCCCGATGATCGGCGCCTGTCCGCTGCCGCCTTCGATGACATAGTCGGCGACGGCGCGATCCTCACCGCGCTCGGTGAAGGCGCGGTGCATGGTCTTGATGATGTCCCCGCGAAGCCCGAGGTCGCGCAAATTGCGTTCGGCGTCGAGCCCGACCATCCACTCGCCGGGGCTGGCGGATGACGCGAGGCCCATCTTCTCCAGGTGCTGCAGTCGGCCGATCATGAGCCGGCGGGTCTGGGGATCACCGGCACCGGATTGCTCGGGACGAAGATCGATGAAGCCGGTCTCGTCGGCGGCGATGCGAATCTCGACATCGAGGCGCGTCCAGCGCTCGGCCGTGACTTCGCTCTCGAGCGCCGTCTTGATCTCGTGCTCCGGCTTCGGGCCGAGTTCGATCGACACGAGATCCTCGGCCCGGGATCGCAAGCCGCGGCTGATGTAGTCGCGTGAGATGACGAGGTCGGCGCCCTGGGCGTCAACGCCTCGCACCAGCAGGTGGACGTGGGGATTGTCGGTGTTCCAGTGATCGACCGCGACCCAATCGAGCCGGGTCCCGAGGTCGGCTTCCATTTGGCGCGCGAGGTCGCGCGTGAAGGCGCGCAGGTCCGTCATCTCGCCGGCGTCCTCGGGCGAGATGATGAAGCGGAAATGGTGCCGGTCGTCCTTCGAGCGCGCGGCGAAACCAGCGTCATCGGCGCGGTCGCTGTCGGCATCGAACATCACGGCCTTTTCACCGTCGCGCGTGACGCCGTCGCGCTTGAGATAAGAGAGGTGGGCATTGAGCGGCGCAGACCGAAAGGCCCGGCCCTGGTGGCGGGCGATCCGCGCCTTGACGACGACGCGGCGCGACGAGCTGAAAAGCCGCGCGCGGCTGAAGGCAATCCGTCCGCGCCCGAAGCTCGAACGGCCATAGCCGGACGCCTTGCGGCCCGGACCGCCGCCGGTGCCGACATGCCCCGAGCGCTTGGCGGCGCGCAGGACTTGGTTGATGAAGCTCTTGGGTTTCGGCGCCCGCGTCGAACCGATGCGGCCCGGCCGGACCCGGAAGTCGCTGTCGCCGTCGCTCATCGCCGGCCTCCGGCGGGCCAAACGCGGGACAGTGCCGGCAATGTCCTTGAAATATCGTGGAAAATAGCCGGAACCGGCACTACCCCCGACCGACCGGCACGTGAAAAGCCATGCGAAAGCAATGGCTTGCACGCGAGTGGCGAGCCGCTTTTATCTCGCCGTCTGTTGGTCGTGTCTGCTTCGCCCCAACCGCCCCATGCCGCCGCTTTCGGGGAACTCGCTACACCGCGCCGGAGTGCGATTCTGGTCATGGACGCCCCCCATCATCGGCGCGGGTCACGAAGATGCCTGCCGTCTGCGTCGAACCGGCGGTTGGGGGTTGCTGCGGATCTGCCGTTCGGCTGCCGTTCCTTTGACGATCGGGCTGCGATCGTTCCGCTGCAACGCTGCCGTCGGAGCGCGCGACGAACAACGGAGACCGAGTCCACGCGAGCGGGTCGACGGTCGCGACAGCGACGCCGGCAGCGAGCGGCTCACTGCCGATCAACGGCGCGATCGCGGCCACGTAGGCGATGGTCTCGGCGGGCAGCGCGCGGCCAGCCGAGAGATAGTCATCGTAGCGCCCGGGGCCGGCATTGTAGGCCGCAAGGAAGCCCGGCGCGCCGTAGCGGTCGTGCATTTCGCGCAGATAGGCTGCACCAGCCAAGATGTTGTCGCGCGGGTCAAAGGGATCGGCCCCCAGACCGTGGCGCGCCCGCAGATCCGCCCAGGTCCCGGGCATGATCTGCATCAGTCCCATCGCGCCTTTGGGCGAGATCGCGCGGACACGACCGCCGCTCTCGACGCGCATGACTGCCCAGATCCAGCGCTCGGGAATGCCGAACCGCTGCGCTGCCTCGGCGACCGCTTGTGTGTAGGGCGAGCCTGCAGCGGGTCGCTCGATGACCGAGGTCTGCGCCAGAGACGGCGCGGGCATCGCGCCGGCAAAGGCCAGGCCGGAAAGGAGAAGGAAGGGCAGTCGGCGGGCGGCCCCTTTCGCTCCGGCAGCGGGCTGGTGATGGGAGACGCGCATCGGTCAGTCCCGCTCGCTGCGCTTGGTCGGCCGGTTCCAGTAGAGACCCCATGCTGACTTGTCGTCGGCCGACTGGAACAAGTTGGCCCGGATCGGCTGTGCGAAGGTCGGATCGTCGAGCTGCAACGACACATATTCGCCGGCCTTCTCGCCGGTGCGCTTCCATCCCGCGCCCACTTCCGGCCCATCGGCGTCGTCGCCGAGGTGAACGCGATAGTCGGGCGCGTTCTCGGCGTCGGAGTGCTCCGCCGGCACGAGCACCAGAGCGGCGTCGAGGGCGAGCGTGCGAATGCGGCCGCCATAGCCGCTCTTGGTGCGGGTGAATTCTCCGATCAGGCTCATGGCAACCTCCTTGGCGATGCGGTGGAACGGGTCATGGCTGCGCCGTCACCGCGTCGGCGCGCGCCAGACGAAGCGACCGTCGCCGTCTTCGTCGGTGTAGAGAGGCGTGGCCCGGCCGATCACGGTGTTGACGGCGAGAGGCCCGAAGTAGCGGCCGTCCAGGCTGTCCCGGACGCCGATGTTCATGAGGAAGAGTTCGCTCGCGCCGATCCGGTGGCAGCCGCTCCAGATAGGCAGCGTGCGTCCAAGACGGTCGCGGTCGAGCGCATTGCCGACGGTGATTCCGTCGACGGTAATGTCGCCACCCGAACGGCAGACCGTCTGCCCGGGAACTGCGGCAACGCGCTTCAAGAGCGGCACGCCGCGCGGGAGATAACCCCGGTCCGCGAGGAAGGCGGCAAGCGGCTCTGGCGCATTGACCGCGACAAGGTCGGTGACCTCGAGCGGCGTAGCCGAACCGATCTCATAGAGGCCGACCGGGACGCTGGCCGATGCGTTCCAGACGAGCCGCGGTGCAACGTGCACCATCGCCAGCGTGATCAGCAGGAGCGCGGCGCCCGTGGCCGTCAGCAGGTAGCCGGCGCGCGTCATGGCTCGGCCCTCTGTCGCAAGCGCCAGGCGCGGTGCTGCTGTCGGGAGTAGGATCGCGGGGAGTCCCCGGCGGCGAGCCGGTTATGGACATGGCGCCAATAGTCAGGCGCAGCTTCGGCGGGATCGATGTCGAGCGCTTCGATCGCGTCGATCAGAAGCAGCACCTGCTCGACGTTCGGCCAGCCTCTCGTTTGCAGCAGGATTTCACCACCGGGCCGCACCGAGGGCAGCGTCTGATAGCCTTCGCTCGCGCTGACGGCGCGCAGGATGTCGATGCGCGAGACGACGGTGCCAAAGCCATTCGATGCCCAGCGGACGAAGGCGAAGACAGCCCCAGCGGGGAAGCTGAGGACGCGGCGCCGTCGGTCGAGGATCTGTTCGTGGACCGCATGGCCGAAGCGGATCCAGTGCTCGATCTGCTTCTCACGCCAAACCAGTTCGACCTCGGTGAGCCGACCGGGAGGTGATGACGGCCGAACGCCCGCTGCGCCATGGATTGCCGGTGCGCTCATGGCGCGTCCCCCTCGGCAGGAAACGCGCCCGCGAGGAGCTCGCGCAGCATGTCCGCGACGGTTTGGCCGCGCTGGAACGCGGTGACCTTGATCCGGCCGCGCAGGTCCGGCGTGACGTCGATCGTGAGGCGCGCGGTGTAGGCGATGGCGTCAGCCCTGCGGCCGCGCGGATCGTCGGCGGCCTTGATCCAGGTGTCCGGGTCGCCGGGCCGCGCGGCGAAGCTGCGCCTGGTCATGGTGCGAGCCTTCCAACTTCGGCGCAGAGCGCTGCGATCTCGCGCGCACCGGCGCGCTGGCCATCGAGTTCGGAGATCAGGCGGCCCGATTGCGCTGCATCCGCGAAGCCGACGCGTTGGCCGATGGCGCTCGCCAGCACCGGCGGATCGTGTTCAGCGAGCGCCTTGGCGGTTTCGCGTGCGATGACGGTGCGCGCGCCGCAGCGGTTGAGCACGAAACGCGCGACAAGCGACGGGCGGAACAGGCGTGCTTCGCGGAGCAGCGCCAGCATCTCGGCCGACGCCCATCCGTCGAAGGGCGACGGCTGAACCGGGATCAGGATGAGATCGGCTGCAAGCAGGGCCGAGCGCATGAGGCCGGCGACGCGCGGCGGCCCATCGATCACCACATGATCGGCGCTGCGCGCCAGTTCGGGCGCTTCGCGGTGCAAGGTGTCGCGCGCCAGTCCGATGACGGCGAACCGGCGGGGCAGGCCTTCACGGGCGCGGGCTTCGGACCAGTCGAGTGAAGAACCCTGCGGATCGGCGTCGATGAGCATGACGCGTTGATCGCGGCTGGCCCATTCGCCGGCGAGATGAAGGGCGAGCGTCGTTTTGCCAACGCCGCCTTTCTGATTGAGCAACGCGACGATCATGACCGCGCGCTCCGTCGGCCGTGGGGTGGTTTTCCACCGTCGCCCCGCTCCAACAAGAAGTTAGATTCGTTGTTAGATTCTAAGTTAAGGCTCGGAATCGCCGTTTCAGGCCAGAGGGTTAGTTGCGATTTCCGCGCCCGAAGTCCCGAGGCGGCTGCGCCCGAAATCCCGATACCATTTGCGCCCGAAGTCCCGATCGCATCCACAACACCATCCACAGGGCCTGTGGACAAGTTGATGGGGCGGATGTGCAGGCGTTCCTGACGACCGGTGCGCTCCAGAGCCAAGCGATAGCCGGGCAGCGGCTGGCGGGCGACGATGCGGCGGATGTCGATGGCGAAGTCGGAAGCACGCGCCTGGCTCCCCGATTTGGCGTGCAGGTGCGCGATTTCGAAGGTCCAGCCCGCTGGCTGACGGCCGGCATGCTTCCGGGCGACCCGATAGAGCCAGCGCTCGATGCCGCCGGTCAGTCGGAAATAGGCGGGATCGATGGCGAGGACGAGCGAGCGGTCAATGACACCGCGATAGAGCCAGTCGGGCAGGACGAACTCCATGCCCTCTACGCGGCCGTCGCGCGTCGTGCATTCCCCCCACTCGTTGATCCAGGAGAATTGCTGACGCCGCCAATGCTCGCCGTTGCGGATCGTGGTGCGGATGACCGTCGACTGAAGGCGCGCTAGAGCGCCCTTGAGGAGCCGATAGTCGCGCGATCCCGTCTGGCGCCCGATGGCGGTCAGGAGTTGATACGGCGTGAAGCGCAGGAAGCGTGACGTTTGGAAGCCGAGGTTTGCGGCCTCGACGATCTGGCTCGCGGCCCAGATCAGGATGTCGGCATCCCAGATGGTCGCCATGCCATGCTCGGGGACCGCGAAGACTTCGACGCGGATGTCGCCGGCTTGGTAGTGGATCGGTGAGGTACGCTTGGCCTTGGCGAGCGAGAAGAAGGGCCGCTCCATCAGATCGCGCTGGTCGCGCGGACTGGCGTCGCCGGTGGCGACGACGAACGGGTCGAGCCGCGATCGTTCGCTCAAGGAGAGGGGGCGCTGCCGCGGGGACATGTCGGACGGCTCAGCGGGCTTGGCCGCCGCCGAAGGCAGGCGTGACGGCGGCATGGCGCTTGGCGGGAAGGACACTCCCGCGCGGATCGGACGTCGAGGTGACGAAGCCGCGGTCAGCCCACGCTTTCAGGTCCTCGAGCGCGTAGACGACGCGCCCGCCAAGCTTGCGATAGGCGGGACCGGTGCCGTAGGTCCGGTGCTTCTCGAGCGTGCGATCCGAGAGACCGAGGAAGCGGGCCGCTTCAGGCGTACGGAGAAAGCGTTGCGGCACGCCGGCGCCATTGGGTGACATGATCGGGCCTCCGAGGGTTCGCGAGAGCCGCAGGGGGACAGCGGCGGTTGGCGGCTACCCTGGCGGACCGCGAAGTTGCGGAGGGAGTGGGAAGCTGGCGGGAGCAAATCCCCACACTAGGCGTGCTAGCGTCGACGGCGATGGCTCAGCAGGCGTCGATAGCCGCCGGCGATCATGGCGAGGCCGCCGCGCACGAGGTCCATGGTGGCGAACCGGCGCGAGGATGTTTTCCAGGGTTCATCGGCGAGGTCGCGTGCGCCGAACAGTGCCGCCGCGATCTCGCGGTAGCTGGCGCCGCTGAGACGACCGTCGACGGCCTGCAACATCCGTCGAGCACGTTGACGCTGCTGCTTGGTCAGCCGCGTGTCGGCAGGAATCGAGCGGCCATGGAGCGAACTCAGGAGACGGGCTACGGCCTCGAGCCGATCGAAGCCTTCGGGGCCGAGCGGGATGACGGCCGCCGTGCCTTCGTCTGCGCCTAATCCGCCGAGACGCACGATCTGAAGCCGTTCGCCATTCGTGAGGGTGTGGACGAAGTGGGAGCCTTGCGCGTCTGACTGGCCGGGCGCCTGCGCGTCAATGGATTGTGACGTCTCGTCCTTCGGCAGGATGGCGGGCGGTGCGGTCAGTAGTACGACGCCAGTGTTCACGGTGGGTGCCCAGATGGGCGCGGCCTCTTTGGCGTCGAGGGCCGGCGACAACAGGAAATCGCAGCCCCCATCGAGACCTCGTCGCCTCGGTTGCTGCGGTGTCGGCGTTCGGTTCCAGCTGAGCGGCCTCGAAGTCGCGCTGATAGTCTCCGTTCCGGCGCAGCCATTCCCAAGCGAGTTCGGGCGAGACGAGGCTTTCGACGTATTCGTAGCGCTCGGGTGATCGCCAGTGCGAGATGTCGGGGGCCATGTATCCTCCGCCAGCAAACCTGCAGCAGCTTCGCTGCGCAGGATTCCGCCACGAAAGCGCCAGCGGAAGCCGGAGAAATGGAAACGGGCGATGCCGCCGCGGCATCACCCCCGCATCAACGACGCGGGTGCTCGTGTGCGAGCTCGCGGTAGCCGTGCTGGGTCATCCATTTGGCACGATCGAGATGGCTGTCATGGATGCGGCGGGCCCGCTCCGGTTCGGCGGCCGGGTCAATGCCGAACAGGATTGACACGGCCTCTTCCCAAGCAGCGCCGTCCGACGCGGCATCAAGGAGACGGAGGTAGAGCGTCATGTGCGCCCGATCATAGTCAGTGATCGACGCGCTCTCCGGCGGCCGTTCGAGGAAGTCTGCCTTGGTCACGACGCCCCACCTGGAATCACAGAGCCCCTGCGTGTCGGCATGGCGTTAACCAAGCCCGACTTCGACGGCAACTGGTATGGCTGCTGGCTCGCAACGCGGGTTGGCCGTCGTGGAACGGCGCTAGTTTCTCTTCCGCATTTCGCTGGCGGCTTTTCGGCCATGGACGAGCATCACCCCTTCACCTTGGTCGGACTGCAAGAGGACGATGCCATGCGCTTCAAATGCCCGGCGCACCTGATCGCGCGTGCTCTCGTAGACCTTCAAGTCGCTCTCCGACTCGAGGCGCTTGAGCGCGGTCAGTGATACACGGGCTTCGTCAGCGAGCGTCTCCTGTGTCCAACCCAGCAGCGCGCGTGCGGCCCGCGACAGTCGGGCGGTGATCATGCATGATCACCTCCACTCGGACCTCAGCGCACGCCAGAACTACGACTATAATAGTCGTTCTTGGCTTCTCGGGCCAGACTGAAGAGCGTCTATTGCGGTCGCTCGAGTAGTTCAGGCCGCAACCTGATTCGGATGCTTTGGTCGACGAAGGCCCCGTCCGGATCGACCGGACGGGGCGTCGCCGGAGCCTCAGTCGCCGTTGCGGCGGCTGGGGCGGGACCAGATGAGGCTGAAAGCTTCGCCGTCCTCGTCGTCGAACAGGTTGGCGTAGATCGGGGCGTTGAAGCTCGGGTCGTCCAGCTTGAGACCAAGATAGTCGCGGCCCTCGTTGGAGCGCTTGGACCAGGCGGCGCCGATCTCGGCGCGACCGACCAGGACGCGGTGGCTGGGGGCGTTCTCGCCGGAGGCCCGGGTCTCGGGGACGATTCGGACGTTCTTGGCCTGAACGCTCAGGGTGACGATCTCGCCGGTGAACTCGTTCGTGCCGGTCTTCTTGAAGGTGCCGATGGTGGCCATGTCATTTCTCCTCGATCTGAAGTCTCGAGCCCGCACCATTGCGGCCTCGATGGCGATCGACGGGCCGGAGACGCTCGGCGGCGCACCCCAGCCTCGGGGCCCCAGTTCGCTGGGGTAGGCTTGGGGCCTGACAGCAAAGGAGGAACTTTCTTGTCCCGCGAGGAATGACGGCGCAGCCGGCAGGGGAAGAAAGTTGTGACGCCGCTGTTGCGCCATTGGCGAGCGAGGCGTGAGCCGGTCTTCGGCCAGATCAGGCCATTGAAGAGGCCGCTCGGGTGCGCTCGATCTGGCAAGATCCCGAGGGGATGACGTGGCGGCGCAGGGCATCGGCCGAATTGGCACGCGCGGCTTACGCGATCGGCGTTTCTGAGCGCTGAGCTGACACGTCTCGTCCTGCTGATGAGGAGCGCCTGACGGTTCCGCCCATCAGCCTGCGTTTGGTCAGTCGGCGAATGAGCAGCCTGGGATCAGACGATCAGCGAGCCCTGCGCCATGACAGGTTGCGCGCTGACGTGCGCGCCCTTTCGGCCGATCCCACATCAGGTCGGTCGATGGTTGGTGCGTGGCGCACGTCCGCTTTCTGGTCCGGCTCTTTGGCATTCAGGCATTGGCAACGCCCCGGCTGGTCGATCCTGGCGGGGTAAGTGACGTCACGCGGATGAAGGTCGTGACCGCAACGGCAATCGCCCCGATGACCGAGAACACGAGCTGCCAGGTTTCCGACGGCATGGTGTGCTTCACGATGCCATGCGTCGCGTGAAAGCCCGCGATGGCTGCGGGCGCGACGAAAGCCAAAGCGACGAGGATTTTCAGCCAGGCCGGCCGCAGGATGGCGAGCAGAAGCTGGCCGACGCCGAGTGCGATAACGGCACCAACGGCCCCGATGACGATGGCACCGAGCAGGCCAGCGCCGGTCTCATGCGCCCAGATGCCCGCGCTGACGCCGATGAAAGCTGGAAGCGCAAAGACGGCAAGCGTGAACAAAAGCCAGCAAAGCACGCCGATGGCGGCAAGCGAACCGAGAATGGCGAAGACGATCATGGTGGTGGCCTCCGTGAGAATAGGTCTGACGGGTGCGCCAACCACCACCACCAAGGCGCATTGCAGAGTATAGCGAAATTCGACGTGCTTCGGGAGCGGAAATCGAACCGATCTCCGCCCGCGAAGCTGTTCCGCCAGACGTCAGACGTCGAACGGATCGATCTCGGCCACGACCTCGGCATCGCCGTCAAACTCGTTGCAGGGAGTGACAGACAGCGTGCCGTCGCCCGCTCGGAAGATGATGATGGCGACCATCAGGGTGCCAGCGAGGCTGTTTGCGAAGGCATAAGCGGCGTCGAGGGACATCGGTCCGGCTCCTGTTCCGAGCGGAGGACCATCCCCCGCTGACAGGCGCCCGAAGTGTCGGACTGAGCGCTGCAATCACCGCGCAGGCGCAGCCGAAGCGGCGGCATGCTCGCATAGCCGACCCTTTACGGGTTGATGGCGTTAAGCGATCAGTCTGACCAAGGATCAGCGCAGATAAGCGGGGGTGTGTCGGCCGGTCTGAAATGGTAGCTGTGATGGTCTCAACAGCCTTGCCGCCAAGACCTCAAACGGACGTCTCGCGCAGACGAGGCGACAACTTCGTCTGGGAGGAAAATGGCAAGCGGTTTCCATGTGCCGGATGGCAACGAGGCCTTGAGGTCGGATATTCCTGCCATCGTCGAACTCATCGAGCGGACGGCACGTTGGGTACATCCCGACACGTTTCGCGCGCTGCCGGTCTGGGCACCGCACACTGCGCGCGGTCGGCCGCTCTTTGATGCCGGGTGGACGCGGCGATACACGAACACGCGCAAGCTGACCGGCGTCACGGCGGAGAAGTTCGAAGGAAATGTGGCTGCGCTGAACGCCCTTGTCGCCGCGCTCGACGTAGCGTCTCCAAGGCCGAAAAACTGGACCGTCTGTCACATCTGGGGTTACGACGATCCATCGTTCGCGCAGGGCAGCAGCGTGGTGCAGGATCCACGCTATTTCTCCTGTGTCGCGAACATGGTGTGGCTGCCCACCTCGCTGAAGGGCTTCACCGACACACTTCCTGAAATCAAAGCCATGCTGCGCGTATGCGCTTTCCATCTGTACGGATGGGCATGCGAGCACGAGGCGGTCGCCGAACAGGCTGAACAGGTGCGATCTGGCTGGACACCTCCCGACTACCCGAAGAGTTGGCCCAACGCGGATCGGCGAGGCGTCTTGCCTCCGGGGACCGCGCCGTTCACGCCGCGCATCGAACGCGAAATCGAAAAGCGAAAGTCAAAGATTCGGTCCGCTCTCGCCAGTGCCAATTTGCTTCACTATCCGAAGACTGAGGTCGAGAATGTTCTGAAGTTCTGGAAAGTCGATTTGGGATAGGCGGCGCTCACGCGCCGCCGAATCTCCAGACAGGGATGCCGAGCTTCTTCGCCTTGTCGGCTAGGTTGTCCTGGATGCCGGTGCCGGGGAAGACGATGACCCCGATCGGCAGCACGTCCAGCATCTGATCGTTGCGCTTAAACGGTGCTGAACGGCCGTGCCTGGTCCAGTCGGGGGCAAAACCGATCTGCGCGACGCCGCGGTGGTCGGCCCAGCGGGCGGCGATTTTCTCGGCCCCTTTCGGAGATTTGCCGTGCATCAGCACCATGTCGGGATGCTTCATGCGGACCTGGTCGAGCTTGGCCCAGATCAGTTGATGGTCGTTGTAGTCGAGCCCGCCGGTCAGCGCGATCTTCGGTCCGGCGGGCAGCAGCACCTCGCGATCGGCGCGTTTGCGGGCGGCGATGAAGTCGCGGCTGTCGATCATCGCAGAGGTGAGCTGTCGATGGTTGACGCGTGAGCCGTGGCGGGGAGACCAGTTCGAGCCTGTCGTCTTCCGGTAGAGGTCGGCGCCGGTGTCGCGGAGGAGTTCGAGGGCGTCGCGGCGTTCGATGAGCCGCTGTCCGGTGGCGATCAGCGCCTCGAGCTGCACGGCCTTCACCTCGGAGCCATCCTGTTCGCGCTGCCCATGCTTCTGCGCCTGCTCGTTGTCGTCGAGTGTGCGTTCGACCCGTTCGACGGCCCGGTGGAAGGTGTTGACCGTTGACCACAGCAAGTCGTCGAGATCGGCGTCGAGGCCGGTATCTGCCATGGTGGCAATCAGCGCGTCGAAGATGTCGGCGACGGCGCCAGCTATCACGCGATCTTCCGGGATCGGTCGAGGATCGGGTTCATCGTCGCGGGGATGGAAGCCGTAGAGCTGAAGCTCGGTTAGAACATGGTCGGTGGGAGAAGAGATGTGGTCGGGCTCAAATTCGTCATGTTCGCTCATGGGAAGCTCCGTTCGCTGGACCGCGACCGCCGCGGCCTTCATGGCGACGAAGCCGTCGGACGGGCTGGACTGGCACCCGGAGCGAAGCGAGGGGCCGCAGCGTGAGCGAAGGACCGCAGGGGCCGGCTATTTTGTCTCGCGATGGAAAGGCCCGAGCCGGGGTCCCCGCGCGGCTTGACCGCGTGGGGTGGAGCGGGCCGCCGGAAAATAGTCGGCCACAAGGTTGCCTGGATAGACCGTCTGATGGCCGATCGCCCTCTGGAAGGCCGGGGCGCGATCCTCTTGCGAAACGGTCATCCCGGATGCGAGCGTTGGTCGAAGTGCTCGACCGGCAGCCGCCTGCCTCCATCCCGGTTAGGCTGTGTGCTGCATGAAGCGTGCGACGTCCTGGGGCGCGATTTGGACACGGATGGCCGTCCGGAGCGCCGCGAGTCCCAGCAGCCGGAGGTCTTCATTGAAGTCGCCGAGGGTCGGAGACAGGATGACCGTCTCGATGCCCGCTTCATCCGCGCGGGTCATCAAGGTCGTCACCGCCACATCGCCAGCAGGATCGTCATCACGCGCGACATACAGCCGGTGCAGGGTGTCGGGAAACTGGATGGCAGCGAGATGCGCCGCTGACAGCGCGGCTGCCATCGGCATGGTCGGCAGGACGCAGCGCAGCGACAGCATGGTCTCGACGCCTTCGCCGGCCGCCATCACCGAGCCTGGCAGTCCGAAGCGCACGGCAGACCCGAGGAGATTGCCCATCGCCCGTCTCGGTGTCTCGACTGGCGCCTTGCCTAAGGTCGCTTCGTTGAAGCCGTCGGGGTCCAGCCAGGTCCGCTGTGCGCCGGTGAGCTCGCCATTGAGATCCGTGACGGCGGCGATGATCGCCGGCCAGATCTCGGTCGGGGAATGCTCATCGGGGCGGAAGAAGCAGCGGGGATGGAAGCGCAGCGATCCGGTTTCGTGCAAAGACGTAATGCCGCGTGCGCGCAGATACGTCTCGGCGAGTGTACGGCTGATAGGCTGTGCCATCGCGAAGAGACGCCTCGCGGCGTCTGGCGAGCCCATTGGCGCCGCGAACCTCCTAGCCCGCCGCGACTCTCGTGCGGGCTCTGGATGCGGGAGGCTCAAGAAGCGCCGCGCTTCCTCGGCGACCTGCTTGAAGTCGGGAAGGTCGCAGGTTTCGCGAATGACATCGAGCAGATCGCCATGCTCGCCAGTCGCGGCGTCGGTCCACTTGCCGGCGGCGCCCTTACCCGTCTGCGGCCCCTTGAGCCGCACGAACATTGAGCGGCCCGGCGTGTTGCGAACGTCGCCGACCAGCCAGTAGCCTCCCTGCCTTGTGCCGTTGGACAGATAGTGCCGGCACACGGCTTCGGCCTGGCCGGCGAGGCGGGCCGCGAGATCGGATGCGTCAAAGCTGGCCATCACGCGGCCTCCCGTTCAGAGATCCGCGTGACTGGATAGCGCTCCATCACCTTGGCAAGGACGGCCACGCCGGTCGCGTCAGTGGGAACGAACATCCGGAGCTTCCAGGAGATGATCTCGTGGAACAGGCCGTAGGACCGGAGGCGATCGCGCATCGTGTCGGAGAAGCCCGATAGCTCGATGCGGTGGACGCCCATAACCCGCGCGCGATGAAGCTGGAGGCCCTCAGTGAGATCGAGGACGGTGCTGCCTGCCACCAAGGCTGCAAAGGCATCGGCAGCCGTCAGCGTGGGCGCTCCGATCGCGAGCGCGTTGGCCGCCCAGGCTGGAGACACGCGTCGCCCGATGATGCGTTCCCCGTCGTCCGTCTGGAGGCGATAGACACGCGTGCACTCATCCGGGAGACGCTTCCAGATCGGGAGCAGGAGCCCGGCGACGACATGGATCGTGCTGTCGGTGAACTCGGGGATCTGCCCCAGTTCGCGCTGCCACGCCGCAGCGAAGACCTCGCGATCGGCCACCCGCCAATGGCTTTCCGCCATCGACGCCAGCGATGCATGGTGATGTTCCATCGGGCGGAGCAAGCGCACCCGGCGTTCGATTTCGCCGTCATCCAGCATGATGCTCGGGGCAGGCACCTGAACCGCCGCCCTGGCGGATCGGTCGTTGATCAGCAGAGCTGCACGTGGATCGGCGAGAAGCTCGAAGGCTTGTTCGAGCGACAGGGGCCGGTTGCGCTCGCGCTGGGTGATCGTCAGCAAGCGGGTTTCCGCGCCAGTGGCGGGATGCGTGTAGATGGTGTGCCGGTCGGTGACGACGAAGCTTTCGGCTTTCAGCGTTTCCAGCCCGATGTCATAGGTGCCGCTGGCCAGTGCTCCGGCAATACGGGTACTGAGAAGCTGCTCGAAGGCGCTGAACAATATGCCCTGCAGGTCGATCGTCAGCGCCAGCAAGCGATTGAGAAAGGTCGTGATCGGCGGTAGCTCGTCGCGGATGCCCGTGTCGTCCATCAGGCTGAGGCCGGTGGCGCTCTCGAAGAGCTGGAGCGGGCAGCCATCGACCTTGCCGCGGACGATCAGCAGGTAAAGTTGGCGCAGCGCGTCGCGCGCGTGGGGGCTTTCGAGATTGTCCTCGGGTCTGAAGAGGCCCTGTCCGCCGGTCTGGCGCTGGCCGCGGGTGATTGCCCCGAGCGTGTCGAGCCGGCGGGCGATGGTCGACAGGAAGCGCTTCTCGGCCTTCACGTCAGTTGCGATCGGGCGAAACAAGGGCGGCTGCGCCTGGTTGGTGCGGTTGGTGCGACCAAGGCCCTGAATGGCGGCGTCGGCTTTCCAGCCCGGCTCGAGGAGATAGTGGACGCGAAGGCGCTGGTTACGTGCCGCGAGGTCGGCGTGATAGCTGCGCCCAGTGCCGCCAGCATCACTGAACACGAGGATGCGCTTGGCATCATCCATGAAGGCGGCGGTCTCGGCGAGGTTGGCGGAGCTCGGGCGGTTCTCGACCATAAGCCGATCACCTTTGCGGATGATGCGCCGCGATCGCCCGGTCACCTCGGCAACCAAGTCCACTCCGAAGCGCTGGACGATCTGATCGAGCGCGCCAGGCACCGGCGGCAGGCTTGCGAGTTTCTCGATCAGCCGGTTACGCCGGGCGACCGCTTCACGGCTTTCGACGGGCTGGCCGTCGCGGGTGACAGGTCGCGAAGAGAGATTGCCATCCGCGTCGGTGAACGGCTCGTAGAGCTGCACCGGGAAGGAGTGTTGAAGGTAAGACAGCACATATTCGCGCGGGGTGATGTCGACGCGCACGTCGTTCCATTCCTCGGTCGGCACCTCGGCCAGTCGCCGCTCCATCAGTGCCTCGCCGGTGGAGACGATCTGGACGACAGCCGCGTGCCCGTCATCGAGATCACGCTGGATCGAGCGGATTAGCGTTGGGGTCTTCATCGAGGTCAGCAGGTGCCCGAAGAAGCGCTGCTTGGTGCCTTCGAAGGCCGAACGGGCGGCAGATTTGGCGCGTGGGTTGAGCGTGCTGGTCTCGCTGGTGATGTTCGCGGCGCGCATCGCGGCATCGAGGTTGTTGTGGATGATGGAGAACGCGCCAGCATAGGCGTCATAGATGCGGCGTTGCTCGTCGGTTAGCGCGTGCTCGATCAGCTCGTACTCGACGCCGTCATAGGACAGGGACCTGGCGGTATAGAGACCGAGGGCACGAAGATCGCGGGCCAGCACCTCCATCGCCGCGACACCGCCGGCCTCGATGGCTGCGACGAATTCGGCCCTGGTGGCGAACGGGAAATCCTCGCCGCCCCACAGGCCGAGACGCTGGGCATAGGCGAGATTGTGGACGGTGGTGGCACCTGTCGCCGAGACGTAGACGATCCGAGCGCCGGGGAGGGCGTGCTGGAGCCGCAAGCCGGCACGGCCCTGCTGCGACGGAGCGACATCGCCTCGTTCTCCCTTGCCGCCGCCGGCGTTCTGCATGGCATGGCTCTCGTCGAAGATGATCACCCCGTCGAATTCGGAGCCCAACCAATCGACGATCTGGCGGACACGCGAAACCTTGTCGGCCTTCTCATCGGACCGCAGCGTGGCATAGGTGGTGAATAGGACGCCTTCCGGCAGTGTGATCGGCCGTCCCTGCGGGAAGCGGGAGAGCGGCGTCACCAGCAGGCGCTCCATGCCCAGGGCCGACCAGTCGCGCTGCGCGTCCTCGATCAGCTTGTCCGACTTCGAGATCCAGACGGCCTTGCGCCGACCGTGCAGCCAGTTGTCGAGGATGATGGCGGCGGACTGGCGCCCCTTGCCCGCGCCCGTGCCGTCGCCGAGCATGAAACCGCGCCGGAAGCGGACGGCGGATGCCGCGTCGTCAGGTGCGGCAGAGACGACATCGAACGTCGCGTCGATCGTCCAGGCGCCGCTGAGGAAGCCCGTATGGGCCTCGCCGGCATAGATCACGGTTTCGAGCTGCGCGTCCGACAGTATGCCCTCGGTGATGAGACGTTCGGGCAGGCGTGGACGATAGCTTGGCTTGGGCGGTGCGACCGACGCCATGGCCGCCGATTGCACGAGCTTGGTCGGATGGGCTTGAGAGCCGGGAATGCGGATCGTCTGAAGTCCGTATTCCTCGTAGATGGCGTCGGTCAGCCGACCGCCCTCGGCCGGCTTCCAGTCAAGGGTCTCATAGGCGAGGTCCAGGTAAACCGGTTCCTCGAGTGATGACCTCTGCGGCGCGTTCGCGGTGCTGCGCGCAATCGGACAGGCAACCTGCTTCGGCGCCATCGCCGACGGTGCCGGCAGGGCGACCGAACCCGCCAGTGTGAGCCGTGGGGGAACGTGATCCGTGACCCAGCCCATAAGCGTCTGCGTGTCGGGTGCTTGACCCTGTGATGCGGGAAACCGGGCCGGATCGTCTGCTGGCAGCTTGTCGAAGACGGTGAGCCGTGTCTCGATGGTTGTGCCGTGCTTGGCGTAGACGGCGCCGTCGATGCTCGCGGTGAATACGACGCGCCCGCGCTCCTGCAGTCGGATGAACGCGTCGCGCCAGGCTGGATGCTCCGGGCTGACATTGGCGCCGGTGATGGCCACCAAGCGCCCGCCCTCGGCGAGGCGGGCGAGCGCGGATGCGATGTGTCGCAGCGCTGCGTCGGCCATGCGACCGGAGACGTTCGCCATCGCCGAGAATGGCGGGTTCATCAGCACGACCGACGGGACCATAGCCGGGTGCAGATGATCGTCGATCTGCGCTGCGTCGAAGCGCGTGACTGCGACCGTCGGGAAGAGGGAGGACAGGAGGCTGGCGCGGGTTTCCGCCAGTTCGTTGAGGATCAAAGTAGCGCCCGCAATCTCGGACAGAATGGCGAGCAAACCGGTCCCGGCGGACGGTTCGAGCACACGGTCGGCAGGTGTAATAGCGGCCGCGCGCGACGCGATGAATCCGAGTGGGATGGGCGTCGAGAATTGCTGGTACGTCTCGCTTTCGAGGGAGCGGCGGGTGTGCGTGGGAAGCAGACCGGCGACTCTGGCGACCAGCGGCAGGGCAGCGGCCGGAGAGCCGGCTTTGTGCAAAAGCGCTTTGCCGTATTTGCGGAGGAAGAGAACGGTCGCTGCCTCGCAGGCATCGTAGGCCAGCTTCCAGTCCCAGGCTCCGGCAGCGTCGCTCGCGTTGAAGTTCGCTTCCATCGCGTCACGAAGCAGGGTGGCGTCGACACGTCGGCCGGCTTCGAGATGGACGAGGATGGTTCGGGCGGCATTGAGCAGGGCCGCCATTCGGTCGGCGCGTGGCAGATGAGACGCCTTCATATGTTCTTGCGCGCATGGTGCGGAACGATCGTGCATGGGGAAGACCTCGAGGAGAGCGGGAACAGGGCGAGCCCTCGGCCGCTCTCTCTCGACCGTCCGGGCTCAAACCCGTCCCGGCCCCCTCTGCCTCTCGACGTGCGAGCGGCAGGCTGAATCAGCCGAAGCGCCGGCCCGCTTCGGTGAAGGTGTAGCCGTTCGCCGCAATCGCCTCGTCGACCACCGCGTCCGAGGTCAGATGCTCGTATTCCCGTTCGAGCTGGCGGTAGAGCCAGCGGGCCAGGTCACGGAGCGCTTCCGAGACGGCATCTTCTGCATCGGCGGTCATGTTCTGACCCACGGGGCTGTCGCGATCGACCATGATGGCCATGCACTGCTCGTGATAGTAGCGCCCCCGGTGGGTCACGGTGGCGCGGAGCTGGTAGAAGTTGCGCCGCTGAACGGACTGGAGTGTATCGGCGATCCGGTGAAGCTCGGTATCTGTCGGTGCATAGGCCCGGATGCGGCCAGCGGCGGATCTCGCGTGTCGGTAGTCGCCCTCGAAGCAGGCTCCGTCTCCCTGGCTCCAGAAGCCCGAAAACCAGATGCAGGGTTTCGAGCGGGTACTACCGCCGAACAGTCGGACAGGGCGCCTCCTGAGGCTGATGCCGAGGATCATGCAAATGCGTTCGAAGTCGTCATAGACGAACTCGAACCAGTCATAATCGAAGCTGCCCTCGCGGTACCATCCGCGCGCGGCGTCCTTCGCCGCAGCGGAGAGTTCGTCGAGGCGATAGACGATGGTTTCGATGATCTCAGGCATCGGGATTACCTCCATCCACCGCGGCGGCGAGCCAGCCATCGGTGTCGATCCATCCGAGGGTCTCACCCGTGCCGAGGTCGAGGACGTGCGCACCGCCGCCAAACGCATTGAGCCGGGGCCGCGAGCAGGTATTGGCGTATTGGAAGCCCCAACGACCCTTCAGACTGAATTCCGCGGCGCAGAGTTTCACGAACTGGATCAGCCGTTCGGGATCGCCGGAGACGTCATCCCGTAGCCAGAGCTGCGAGCCGCCGTGCTCCGGCTGGATGGAGACAAGGAAGCCCTCCGACGGCGGTTCTTCGGAGGCGCCGGCTTCGGACAGGGCATTGTAGAGATCGAGTGCGCGCGCGGCGTTCTGAGGTGTGCCGACGTCGAGCAGGCACGAGAAGTGCGTAAAATGGTCTGCCATGACAGTCTCCCACGAACATGGAAAAAGCCCGGCGTGGCGACCGGGCTGATGGAAGGGGCGTGTGAGGCAAGATGCGGGACCGCCGGAGCGGTCCCGCCTGGATCCGTTACTCAGCGGCAATGGCCGGGAGCGGCTCGGCATCTTCGTCCGAAGCTTCCTCGTCGCCTGAGAGGAACGCCGGCAGATCCACGGAGCTTGCCTCAACTTCGGGTTCGGCCGTTTCGGAGGATGTGTCCGTGTCGGCGAGCCGCAGCGGCTCGGGCAGCCACCGGGCGTCGGCGAGAAGGCGTTCGGCTTCCTTGGCCATTTCAGCCTTCTTCAGATGCTCGATGAGCTGCGCCGCCCGGTCTCCCGCGCCCTCACGCACGGCCTCGACGATGCGACGCTTCGGCACCCGGCCGAGATAATTGTCGACCGAAGGACGCCATCCGGCCTCCACCATGTCGAGACCAGTCGCCCGCGCGAGCCGGTCGGCCTGGGTGAGACGGCGTTCGAGCCCGTGCTGGGACACGCCGTTCCCGCCGTAGGGGTTCGGCTTCTCGTAAAGCGCGTTGACGCCGAAGCTCACGCAATGAGCGAGCAGCGCGAGTCGGCTCGCATCGTCGAGTGCCGACAGCCAGTCCCAGAGCGCCTGATCGTCCTGCGGAAGATCGGCCTTCCAGGCGTCGTGACGCTCCGCGATCGCGCACGCGGAGGGGCTGTCCTTGAGGTCGGCGGCCTGCGCGGGGAAGAAGACGTGTCGCACTGACGCTTCGAGGCATCCGCCGCCGGTGCTGGTGCGCTGGAATGTGTCGATGACGAGCTTGTGCAGCAGCGCCGTCAGCGCGATCTGTGGGTTGCTCGCCACGGCGTCGCGCAGCGCGAGCGTGCGATGGGCGGTCAGTTCGATCACCATGCGCTCGGGCAACGGCTTGATCACGTCGTCCTCGTCGTCCTCGCTTTCGATCGGCTGCCCGCCGACCGTGATGACGGTGCGGGACGTGCCGCTCGGTCCGGGTTCGCCGGCTTGTGCGCTGGTGGCCGCCGTAGCGCCATCGGTCTCGTCATCGGGCAGGACGAGGGGCGCCTCGTCGTTCGGGCGAACATAGCCGCGGTCGACCACGAGCCTGCCGTCTGCGCCGATGCTCACGAAGACGCCAGCACGCGTGATATCGCGGGGATCAAAGATCACCGGCCGGGTGTCGAACTCATCCAGCAGGGCCTCGATCTCGCCGAGCCGCGCATCGACCTCGTCTGGCAATTCGTCCGCACCTTCATACTCGGCTTCGAGCCGCTGATATTCAGCGTTGAGCGCGTCGATCGTTGCCTGCTCGTCAGCCGATCGTTCGGCGGCGACACCGTCGATCTGGCGCAGACCGTGGGTGTGACCGTAAGGGAAGTCGGCAGCGACCTCGATCCACTTCCAACCTTCGGCCGCGATGGCCTCTGCCTCTGTCTTCAGCTTGGCGGCAACCAGGGTATCGAGCAGGGCGACATCGGCGAGCCAGCCGCCATCGTCCTGTTGGAAGAGATCGCGCAGGACCGTGCCGCCAGCGGCTTCATAGGCATCGAGCCCGACGAACATGGCGCGACGGTCCGACGCGCGCACCGTCTTCTCGGTCAGCATCCGGCGGATCTGATACGGCTCCTTGGACCAGGAGCCTGCGATCGTCTCCCAGACCTGTTCCTGCCTTGCATGGTCTGCGCTGACCGTGAAGGCCATCAGCTGCTCCAGCGTCATGCCCTCCTCGGCATAGATGTCGAGAAGCTTCGGCGAGACGCCGGCAAGGCGCAGACGCTGCTTCACCACATGAGCGGAGGTGAAGAAGGCCGCGGCAATGTCTTCCTCGGACTGGCCCTTGTCGCGCAGTGCCTGGAACGCCCGGAACTGATCGAGCGGGTGGAGCGGGGCACGCTGAAGGTTCTCTGCGAGGGAGTCGTCTTCGGCCAGAATCGGCGTCGCGGGATCGCGCACCACGCACGGCACTGCGGCTGTCTTGGCGAGGCGCTTCTGCTTCACCAGACGCTCGAGCGCCCGGTAGCGACGCCCACCGGCCGGGATCTCGTACAGGCCGGTCTCCGCGCCATCGGCATCGATGATAGGACGGACGTTGAGGCTCTGCAGGAGACCGCGGCGCGCGATGTCCTCGGCGAGTTCCTCGATAGACACACCGGCTTTGATGCGCCTGACATTCGCCTGCGAGAGCGAGAGCTTGTTGAAGGGGATGTCGCGCGATGGCGAGAGGATGATCTTCTGAATGGCAGTGGCCATGACAGGTCTCCGCGACGGGCGGCCGGGAGCCTCTCTCCCGACCTCCAACCCGTCACGAAAATCGGCGCAGCCCTCTTCCTCTCATCGCTTCCGGATAGCCGGAACGCCGTAGAGCCGGAAAGACGGGACTGCGCCGATGCTTGGAGCGTATGCGAGTGGGTCAGGCCGCCTGGCGTGCGGCCTCGGGGGTGGTGGCAATTGCCTGACCCGGTTCTCCGGCGTTTGGGGCGAAGGCCAGCAACCAGTCCGCTGCCTTGCTTGCCTGACTGGCTGCACGGACGATGGCCCGATTGTCCTCGCGCATGACCTCGGCCCAGGATCCGATGTAGTCGGCGTGGCGGACGGTCGGGGCGATGCCGAGGGCGGCGCAGCAGAAGGCCGAGGCGATCTCGGCAACCAGTTCCTCGAACGCGTATTTCTTGGAGCCGAACGATCCTGTGAGATCGCGTCCCAGCCGATGGGCCGCGCCGCTGGCATGGGCGCATTCATGTAGCGCCGTGCGATGCCAGTTGATGGGCTCGAAGAAGGCTTGGGGCGGCGGCACCATCACATAGTCAGGTGCCGGCGCGTAGTAGGCCCGGTCGCCGCCGATGCGAAAGTCGATCCCGCTCGCCCGGATCAGCGCGTCGACCGTGGGCTCGATCAGCCCAAGTTCGGGCGCCGGCACGGCGGCAACGAGGTCCTCAGGCAGGCCGGCACACTGAGCGACGTTGAAGACCATGAAGCGCTTCAGGAACGGGATCGCCTGTGCCTCGTCGCCGGTCTCTCGCGCACGACGGCGTTCATCGTCCGGCACGAAGCGGTCGGCATAGACGACGGTGGTGCCGCGCTCGCCCTTGCGGACATTGCCGCCAAGCGACAGGGCCTGGCGGAAGGTCAGCCAGCCTTGGCTCGGGAAGCCGTGCGAGATCACCGCGCCCCAGAGGATCAGCACATTGATCCCCGAGTAGCCGCGCCCGGTTGCGGCGTTGGTCGGCATGGCGAGTGGCGCCTTGGCCGCGGCCGTCCCCCAGGGCTGGACCCAGGGCAACCGTCCGGCCTCCAGTTCGGCCAGGATCTTGCCGGTGATTTCGTCATACAGGCTCGTCCGGTCGGCGCTCGGCCGGCCGCGTGGATCACGTTTCGACATCGCGGGTCTCCGCGACGGGCGCCGGAAGCCTCTCTCCCAGCCTTCAACCCGTCACGGCACAGCCAGCCTGCACTCTCACTCTCGGGGTCGTTGCGGGGAGCTCTCCGCAGAAGGGGTCGGCTGAGAAATAGCTCAGCAGCAGGGGAAGGCTTTTCCCTCGGTTCCCATATCACGCCGCTGACGAAACCAATCGGCGGGGTGTTGACTACAAATCTGCCGACCCTTCGGATGGCCTCAGGATCACCGGTCTTGAAGAAAATGTGGTTTCCGAAGCGCCGACCCAATGACGCGAGAGGGGCTTCAGACGTGCATCACCGCGTTCATGAAGCAGCCGAAGGCGGCATGGCGCGGAAATCGGTGGATAATGTGTGATTGTCGACAGCCGCTTCTGCTCGGCTATCGTCCTGACTTATCAGAAAGCTCGGGCTCGAGGCGGATTTGCAAGTCGCTGAGCAGACTGGCTTCCATGCCCTCGCCCGCCAGATTTTGCAGGTAGTCAAGTAGATCATCCTGGCGTGGCTGTCCGAATGCCAGACGATAAACGGTGAGACTGCGTTTCAGCCAGGCGAGACGCGAAACCTCCCGACTGAACGGCAACATCGGCACTCGCCGTTCGATGCGCACGGAACCTTCGTAGATCCAGTATGGGATGATATCGCTGTCGATCGGCGCTTCAGATCGCGCGCGTTCAAACATCAGCTTCCACGGATCGTCAGGAGCTTTCCCACTTCCCCGGACCACAGCAGCTTGGCGCTCGGCGAGGTTGAGGCGCACCGCGTGGCCTTTGAAGCGGTGTACGCGGCCTTCGCGCTGTTCGAGGTCCACCGGGTTGCCCGGCAGGTTCCAGTGATAGACGCGATAGCAGTAGGGATGGAAATCCAGCCCTTCCTGGCCGACCGACGTGGTGGCGAGAACGAACGGCCGGAACGGTGAGTTGAACGCATCGCGCACGCCTCCGAGCCGCGCGACGGCGCCGTCTTCGTCCTTGTAGTCGGCGAGCCGCATCGCGAAGCGTCCGCGCATCTGGAATTTGCTGATGGCGAGGGCCTCTCCATCGACATGCACGTCATCGACGTCGATCTGTGACGGGCGGATTGCCAGGGCCTGGGCCATGGCGCGAGCGACACCGATTGCGCGCTCATCGGCCGGACGGGCGCCAAGACCTTCGGCGTCGACGAGGTAGTGGGCGTATTCGTCAAGGACGGCCTGAAGATTGTGCTGGGCGCAATAGACCAGCACGCGGCGCCAGTAGTGATCGTCGGTATCCCGCCGCAGCAGGGCGACCGCGTCGTGCTGATTGAACAGCGTGCGGAACGACCAGGCGACTTCGGCGGCGGCGCTGAGCATGCGCGGGTCGTCCCAAGCCAACTCGGGAGCGATCCGTTTGAGAGCGCGAAGCGCGCATATGGCCGGACTGCCGAGCGCGACGTCAACCAGCAGATCCGATAGATCAGCGGACGTAGCGCCAACGTCGCGCGTCTTCACCGCTGTCGCCAGTTCGGCGACATGATCGTGGAAGGCGTCTTCGCGCGCCAGCGCGCGCATGCCGTGGGGCATCTCCAGCCACGCGCGGGACCGCACGCCCAGCAGGTCATCGATCACGGCAGGGGCGGCCCACTCGGCGCTGTTCGCGTCTTGATGCGATACCGCTCCCTCCTGCAAAGCACCGATGGCTGGCTTGAGGCGGTCGCCGACAGCGGCGCGCATTCCCTCCAGCGACAAGGCGGTCTCGGTTTCGCTGAACACTGCCAGCGGATCGGCCAGTTCGGCCAG
>Ga0255178_1000098_pt1 | contig 43898 bp, 13 predicted proteins | sample Atl_Atlam_RepC_8_FD_183019 | JGI IMG/M metagenome (GOLD analysis project Ga0255178, IMG submission 183019) | Freshwater microbial communities from Altamaha River, Georgia, United States - Atl_Atlam_RepC_8d | ecosystem: Environmental > Aquatic > Freshwater > River | place: USA: Georgia...
GGTGAAGTTGTGGGGTCCATCGGAAAGCGGTGTGCTGGGCGTGAAGGTCCAGTTGCCGTTGGCATCCACCACGGCGGTGCCGAGGGAATTATTCCCATCTTTGATGGTGACGATGGCGCCGGGTTCGCCGGTTCCGGAAAGATTTGGAGTCGTGTCGTTCAGCGGGCTGGGCAGCGGGTTGATCACCGGCGCGCTCGGCGCGCTGGTGTCAATCACCATGGTGTAGGAATCGGCGTTGACGGACTTGTTGCCGGTCGCGTCGGTGGCATTGGCGCTGAAGCGGTTGCTGCCATCGGGCAGGGCATTGGTGGTGAAGGTCCACTGGCCGCTGCCATTGGTGGTGGCGGTGCCGATCTTCACGCCGTTGTCGTAGATGGTAACCAGGCTGTTGGCCTCGGCGGTACCGGTGATGGTAAGGATGTTGGCGCCGGTGATCTTGTCGGTGGAGCTGACACCGTTGTCGGGTCCAACCAGGGTGATCACTGGCTTGGGTGGTGCCACGGTATCAATGACCAGGTTCTGCGGGGCGGATGCGGGGCTGGTGTTGCCGTACTCATCGGTCGCCTTGGCGTTAAGCTGGTAATTGCCGTCCGCCATCGGTGTGGTGGGCGTGAAGGTCCAGTTGCCGTTGGCATCGGCATTGGTGGAGCCAATCAGGTTGTTATTGGCATCGTAGATATCCACCTTGCTGTTGGCGGGTGCGGTGCCGTTCATGGTGGGGGTGTTATCGTTGGTGGGTGCCAGCGGGGTGATTGTCGGGGCGTTGGGCACGGTGGTGTTTACATCCACCACCAGGGCGGGGGATGGATCGCTCACCAGGTTATCGCTGGCCCGGGTCAGGGTGGAGGTAAAGCTATGGCTGCCGGAAGAGAGACCGGTAAGATTGGCGACCACGGTGCCAGCAGTGATGTCGTTAGTTGTCAGTGTGATGGTGGAAACCAGGTTCGCACCGTCGTAGATCTTGATGGTGTCGCCTGCCACCGCGCCCGTGGGAACCTTGATATCAAAGTTCAGGTTGGTCAGGTTGGTCTTGTTGTCGGTGCTGGAAGCACCGGTGTCGGAAGCCGACTGCAAGTCCATGGAAGGGCAGCCAGGGTTACTGTTGGTGGTGAAGTTCCAATCCGTGGCGTTGGAAATACCGGCGAACAGGTTCCCGGAAACATCGCGGATCACGCCCGAGCCAATCTCCACATGGTAGTTGGTGGCAGGGCTGAAGCCCGCGGTCGGGGTGATGGTCAGCACATTACCGCTCACCGAAATCTCGCTGGAGTTGAACGCAATCACCCGGTTGGTGTTGGTGGTATCATCGAAGATGGTGATGCTGCCGAAGCTGCCCAATACCACGGCCTCATTGAAGGTGATCGAGATCGAGCCTGGAGGGCTGACGGTGGAGTTGTCCGCGGGGTTGGTACCTGTTGAGGTGGGCGCGGTGGTGTCCACCGTCAATGGGGTGGACGGGCAGACCAGGCTGGTGTTGCCGGCCGGATCGGTCTGGGTGGCATTCAGGTTATAATTGCCATCCGCAAGCGGTGTAGAGGGCGTGAAGCTCCAGTTGCCGTTGGCGTCCGCGGTGGCGGTACCAATCAGGTTGTTGCCGTCATAGATCTTGATGTTGGCGTTCGGTTCGGCGGTGCCGTTGAAAGTGGGCGTGTTGTCCTTGGTCTTGCCATCGCCCTGGGTGCCGGTGTCGGATGCGGGGTCCAGTGACATGGTCGGTACGCTTGGCGCCGTGGTGTCGATGGTCACATTCAAAGCAGGGGTGGCGGGGCTTTCGCCGGCGCCATTGCTCAGCGTCGCGGAGAATGGGTGCACGCCCTGGGCCTGGTTGGTCAGGTTGAAGGTCACCTTGCTGGCGCTCAGCATGTTGGCATCCACCGTCACGCTGCTGACAAAATTGAGTCCATCGTACAGCTTGATGACATCACCCACCTGGGTGCCCGTACCCAGGGCCACTTCCAGCACAATGCTGGTCAGGTTGGTGATGTTGTCGGTGTTGGAAGCACCGGTGTCGGAGGCGGCGGTCAGGTCCACGCCAGCCGGTACGGTCAGCGTGGTGAAGTTCCAGTCGGTTGCCTGGCTCAGGCCGGCATAGGTGTTGCCGGCGCTGTCGGTCAGCGCGGTGTTATCCACCAGCACATAGTAACCGGTGCCATAATCCAGCGCGGTGGCGGGGTTCAGGGTCACCTTGTTGCCAGATACCATCACGCGGGAACTGGTGGCCACGTTGAAGGTTTCCACGGTGCTGTTATCCGAGGTCTTCTTGATCACAATCGTGCCGGTCGTGCCCTTGGCCATATCCTCGTTGAAGGTCATCACCAAGGTGGTGGGCGGAACAATGTTGGTTTCATTATCCGCGGGGCTTAGTGTGGTCAGGGTGGGGGCGCCCGTGTCGATCACCATAGCCGGGGCAAGGCTGCCGCTGTACGCGCTGGCGTTGCCCGCGGTATCCACAATGCGGAACTTCACATCGGAGTAGGTTCCGGGTGCAAGCGTGTTCGTGGTCAGGGATGCGCCATTGGCAGTGATATCGCTGGGGGTCAGCGTGTAGGTGCCAAGCAGGGTGGTGCCGTTATACAGTTCGATCACATCGCCCGCCACCGCGCCGGTGCCGGTCAGCGGAATGCTGAAGGTGGGCGTGGTATCGTTGGTGACATTATCGGTGGAAGATGCACCCGTGTCGCTCGCTGGCTGCAAATCGGGCAGGCCATTTACTGTGGGCGCGCTGGTGTCCACCACAAGCTGTGGGGATAGCGCCGCGGATGCCACACCACGATCTGTGCCAAAGACCAGGCTCGAGGTGATGTTATTGTAATTGCCATCGGGCAGGGTGCTGGTGGTAATCTGCACGCTGCCGGCCTGGATATCGGCGGTGGTTAGCACGGCCTCGCCAATCTTGGTGCTGCCGTTGTAAATACCCACGATGTCGCCGGCCTGGAAGCCACTGCCCAAACTGACCGAGAAGGTGGGCGTGTTATCCCCGGTGATGTTATCGGTGGAGGAAGAACCCGTGTCGCTGGCGGAAATCAAATCCGGTGCGCCAGGGGTCGGGGAAATCGTTACCGTGAAGGTCCTTGTAGTGGTCACACTGCCATCGCTCACGGAAATGGTAATGGTGCTGACGCCGGTTCTACCCGCGGTTGGGGTGATGGCAAGCGAGTTTTGGGCATTCGCAGGCGCGCTGGTTCCAGCGGCACCGGTGCCGGCCGTGCGTACCAAACCCGAGTTGGGAACCAGGTTGGTGTTGCTGCTGGTAAGGGTGTAAGTCAGCGCGTTGGCCGCGGTATCCCCATCGGTCACCGTGAAGGCGCGGGTGGGCAAAGTGCCGCCAAGCGCTACCGAGATATTGGCGATCGCGCTAAGTACCGGTGCCTTCACAATCTGAATCGGTACAACTTGGGTGGTGCTGCCGCTGGTGCCTCCAGCAAGCCATGGAGTGGTCATGGTCAGCGTGTCGCTGGTGGCGCTGGGGTTGGCCACTTCATCAAAATCGTACACCAGATTGTTCAGGGCGGCGTTGATGTTGGCCACGCTGCCGCTGAAAGTCATGGTGGCATCGGCGGTGCCATCACCCGTGGTGAAGGTCAGGCCGGTGGTCTGGCTCAGGGTGATGGTACCCTTGGTAACCGTCAGGGTAAGGGTCAATGGCTCGGCGGCGCCATTGCTTTGAATGGCCAGTTTTTGCTTATCCGCATTGCTGAAGGTCAAAAGCTGGGTGTCGGAAATAACTTGCTTGCCGGGGTTTGCAAGGCTGGCGATCGGCGTGCCCGTGCGGATATTGTTTTGACCAAGACTGGTGAAATAGATGGTTCCGTTGGGAGCAAATACCATATCGCGCGGGTTGGAGATTGTGGCGGCGGTGTTTACGCCCAAAACGCTGCCGGCGGTGCCGGTTCCAACCAGCACGGTGCTGTCGAAGTTGCTGATCAGGCTGATGGTTTCCAAGGAAAGGCCGGCATAAACGAGGCCGCTGCTATCCACACCTATGCCTTGGTACGAGGTCGCCGCCCCGGTGGCGAACGAGGTCACCACGCCGGTGGCCGGATCCAACAGCCGTATGTTGCCAGTATTCATTCCGTCGCGCACCAGCAACTGGCCCGTTGGCGTGAGGGTGACCCAGGTAGGCATGTTGAACCGTGCGGCGGACCCGGTGCCGTTCACATTCCCGGAAGTTCCCGCCAGGCCGGCGATGGTGGTCACCTGGCCGTTCTCGATCTTGCGGATGACATGGTTCCCTTGGTCGGCCACATAGATAACACCGCTGGGAGCTATGGCCATATCCGTGGGACTATTGAAGGTTGCATTTCCAACTGCCCCATCAACGCTTCCAACCGTACCAGTACCCGCAAAGGTGGTTACCGCCCCGGCCGGGGTGATCATGCGAATGACATTATTGGAAGCATCCGCCAAATAAAGATTATTTTGGGCGTCAACTGCCAGCCCGGTTGGCCGGCTAAATTTGGCGGCTGTACCGGTTCCGTTAACGAGCCCGGCGCTACCCATCGTGCCGGCGAAGGTGGTCACCGCCCCGGTGACCGGATCAATTTTGCGGATAACGTTGTTACTACCATCGGCGACATACAGGTAGCCCTGACTGTCACGCGCCATGCCATTGGGCCCGCTAAAGGTCGCCGCCGTGCCGGTGCCGTTGGTGCTGCCGGCTGTGCCTGAGGTAGAGCCCGCCAAAATGCCCCAGTAGTACTGTGGTGTGGGCACCACCGTTACCTTGAAGGTGTACACATTCTGCAGCGCGCCATCGTTAATGGTGATGGTGACATTGGCCGTGCCAGTGATGTTGGGCTGGTGCTTGATGGTCAACGTTCGTGTATTGGTAGTAACAACACTGATGGCCGTAGCCATGTCGCTCGCTGAAATAAGGTTCGGATTGTCGCTAGTGACGGTAATGCGCGCTCCGGTAGTAGCGTTACTTTGGAACGAGCTAGCCGCAGTGTCGGCATCGGCAATGGTGAGCGTGATGGCCGATTCGGTGGCCACGCCGGGTTCGGCGTAGTACATCCGGTCTGGCAGCGGGCTGATAATGCGCGGTTTGTTGTCCGTGGCCCGCACCCTCAGGCTCAGGCTGCCGGTTATGGGAGCGTTCACATTGTTGGCTGTGGTAACGCTCATGCTGAGCTGATCGGCCGGAACCGCGCCCGAAGCCAGATCACCGCCGTCGGCCTTGGCGTTCATGTACCCGGTCATCGGCGTGTAGCCAAAGTTGGCCAGGTAGGTGTTCACGGCGGTCTCATCACCCGTTAGCGTCACCGACTTGCGGTCGGCGCTGAAGGTTACCGTCACGCCGGAAGGCGCATTTACATTGTTGAAGTCGAGCGTGCCGAACTGCGCGGATAGCGTCAGCGTGATCGGTAGGGTCGCCGTGCCGGCGGTGTTCAACCCGTTGGCCTTGGCACCCAGTTTCTGCAGTTCGGCATTGCTGAAGGCCAGGCGGGTGGACTCGTTGGTGTACTGGGCACCCGGGTTCAGTAGGCTGGGGTACGCCGTGCCAACACGGATGTTGTGGTTGGAGGTGCTGGCCAAATAAATTGTGCCATCGGGGGCGAAGGCCATCGGCCCGTTGTTCTGGGAAATGGAGGCGCTGGTATTCACGCCCAGCACATTGCCCGCCGTGCCGGTGCCCACCAGGGTGGTTCTGTCAAAACTGCTGGCCAGGGTCATCTTGGCCACATCGGGCAGGTACCAGTTGCCCTGTGGATCCACAGACACTTGGTAAGCGCCCGGCGATGTGCCAATGGTGGTTACCTGCCCGGTGACGGTGTTCACCTGGGCGATTCGGTTGTTGTTATAGTCATTCACCAACAGGTTGCCATCGGGCAGCAGGGTCAGGCCCCAGCAGTTGTTAAACCGGGCCGCCGTGCCCACGCCGTCGACATTGCCTGGACTGTTCAACAAACCGGCGATCGTGGTCACCTGACCATTGGCGATCTTGCGGATGGCGTAACTGTTCAGTTCGCAGACATACATCGTCCCATCCGGCGCGATGACGATGCCGGTGGGGTTGTAGAATGAGGCGGTCAGCAGCGGGCCATTGGCCGCCGCTAGGGCGCCCGAGCCGGCGAAGGTGGTCACATTACCAGCCGGGTCGATCTTGCGGATGCGGTTGTTGCTGGGACGAGTGGCTTGGTCAATGGAACCTTCGGTGACATAGATGTTGCCGCTGGCATCCATCGCCAGATGGCTTGGGGAGTTGAAACGGGCGTTGGTGCCCTGGGCATCCACATACCCGGCGGTTCCCGCCGAGCTTCCAGCGAAGGTGGTCACCACGCCCTGCGGCGTGACCTTGCGGATCTGGTGGCCGGACCAGTCGGCTACATACAGGTTGCCCTGGCTGTCGCGCACCATGCCCACGGGGTGTCTAAACAAAGCGTCCGTGCCGGTGCCGTTGGCGGTGCCCGGTGTGCTTGAGGTAGAGCCCGCCAAAATGCCCCAGTAATAGTTGGGCGTCGGCACTACCGTCACCTTGAAGGTGTACACATTTTGAAGCGTGCCATCGTTGATGGTGATCGTGATATTGGCCACGCCCGTGATGTTGGGCTGATGCTTGACCGTAAAGGTCCGGGCGTTGCCAGAGCCGCCGATGGCCGTGGCCATATCTGCCGGCAATATAAGGTTCGGGTTGTCGCTGGTAACGGTGATGCGAGCACCGGTGGTGGCGTTGTTGACAAATGCGGTATTCGCAGTGTCGGCATCGGCAATGGTGAGCGTGATGGCTGATTCGGTAGCCACGCCGGGTTCGGCGTAGTACATCCGGTCTGGCAGCGGGCTGATGATGCGCGGTTTGTTGTCCGTGGCCCGCACCCTCAGGCTCAGGCTGCCGGTTACGGGAGCGTTCACGTTGTTTGCCGTGGTAACGCTCATGCTGAGCTGATCGGCCGGAACCGCGCCCGAAGCCAGATCACCGCCGTCGGCCTTGGCGTTCATGTAGCCGACATCAGGCGTGTAACCGAAGTTCAGCAGGTAGGTGTTGATATCGGTTGCGTTTCCGGTAAGTGTGACAGATTTATTGCCGGGTGCGAAGGTCACCGTTACGCCGGCGGGTGCCGCCACATTGTTGAAGTCGAGCCTACCGAACTGCGCTGAAAGCTTTAGTGTGATAGGCAGCGGGTTACTGTTGCTGTCCAAGCCGTTGGACATGGCGCCCAATTGGCGCAACTCGGCGCTGTTGAATGCCAGACGGGTGGCCTCGTTGGTGGACTGGGCACCCGGGTTCCTCAGGCTGGGGTACGGTGTGCCGGTGCGGATATTGTTCTGGCCAAGGCTGGGGAAATAAATGGTTCCGTTGGGAGCAAAGACCATTTGGCGCGGGCTGGAGATTGTGGCGGCGGTGTTTACGCCCAAAACGCTGCCGGCGGTGCCGGTTCCAACCAGCACGGTGCTGTCGAAACCGCTGACTAGGCTGATGGTTTCCAAGGAAAGGCCGGCATAAACGAGGCCGCTGCTATCCACACCAATGCCCTGGAACGAGTTCGCCGCCCCGGTGGCGAACGAGGTCACCACGCCGGTGGCCGGATCCAACAGCCGTATGTTGCCGGTGTTCATGGCATCACGCACCAGCAACTGGCCCGTGGGCGTGAGGGTGACCCAACTAGGCTGATTGAACCAGGCGGCGGACCCGGTGCCGTTCACATTGCCGGAGGTGCCCGCCAGGCCGGCGATCGTGGTCACCTGGCCGTTCTCGATCTTGCGGATGACGTGATTTTGCTGGTCGGCGACATAGAATACGCCATTGGAGGTACGGACCACATCGGATAGGTTCCGGAAGGTGGCGGTTGCCAAGGCACCATCGGCGCTGCCGCCCACGCCGGTGCCGGCGAAGGTCGACACCACCCCGGCCGGAGTGATCATGCGGATGACATGGTTGCCCGCGTCGGCAAGGTAGAGGTTGTCCTGGGAGTCGATTGTCAGGCCGCAGGGGCTGCTGAACCTGGCGGCGGTGCCGGTGCCGTTGACAAGCCCGGCGCTACCCGCCGTGCCCGCAAAGGTGGTCACCACGCCGGTTACCGGATCAATCTTGCGGATCACATGGGATTGATTATCAGCTACAAACAGGTTGCCCTGGCTGTCGCGCACCATGCCATTGGGCGTGCTAAAGGTGGCCGCGGTTCCGGTGCCGTTGGCGGTGCCCGCCGTGCCTGCGGGGGAACCCGCTAAAATGCCCCAGTAGTAATTGGGCGTTGGCACCACAGTCACCTGGAAAGTGTAGGTGCTGCTGTTGGTGCCATCGTGGATGGTGATGGTAACATTGGCCGTGCCGGTGATGTTGGGCTGGTGCTTGATGGTCAGCGTGCGGGCATTAGCTGTGCCGCCGATAGCTGTCGCCATGTCGGTCGCCAAAATCAGGTTCGGATTGTCGCTGGTAACAGTGATGCGAGCGCCGGTGGTTGCGTTGTTGGTGAAAGCGCTGGTATCAGCGTCGGCAATGGTGAAGTTGATGACTGGTTCGGTAGCCACGCCCGATTCAACATAGTAGGTGCGGTTGGGAAGCGACGAGATGATGCGTGGAATACTGTCGCCCTTAACCAGCAATTTAAGGCTACCGGTGACAGGCCGGTTAAGGTTGTTCGCGGTGGTAACGCTCATGCTGAGCTCATCGGGCGGAACCGCGCCCGAGGCCAGGTCACCGCCGCTGGAGTTGACGTTCATGTAGCCGAAATCAGGGGTGTAGCCGAAGTTCAGCAGATAGGTACTGATGTTGGTTGCGTTTCCGGCCAGTGTGACAGATTTATTGCCGGGTGCGAAGGTCACCGTTACGCCGGCGGGTGCAGCCACACTGTTCAAGTCGAGCGTGCCAAACTGGGCCGAGAGCGTCAGCGTGATCGGCAGCGGGTTGTTGTTGCTGTCTAAACCGTTGGAGACAGCACCCAGTTGGCGGAAATCGGCGCTATTGAACGCCAGGCGGGTCCCCATGTTGGTGGACTGCGTGCCGGGGTTCATCAGGTTGGGGTACGGAATGCCAACACGGACGTTATGATTGGTGGTACTGGCTAAATAGATCGTGCCATTGGGTGCGAAGGCCATCTGCCCGTTAGCCAGGGAGATGGAGGCGCTGGTGTTCACGCCCAGCAAATTGCCCGCTGTGCCGGTGCCTACCAGGGTGGTTCTGCCAAAACTACTGACAAGGATCATCTTGCCCTCATCATTCAGGTACCAGTTGCCCTGGGGATCCAACGACGGCTTGTAAAAGCCCGGTGATGTGCTAATGGTGGTGACCTGCCCGGTGACGGTGTTCACCACTGCTAGCCGGTTGTTGGGCCAATGGTCATTCACCAACAGGTTTCCATCGGGCAGCAATGCCATGCCGTGAATGGCGTTGAACCGTGCCGCCGTGCCGATGCCATCGACTTTGCCGGGACTGTTCAACAAGCCAGCGATCGTGGTCACCTGACCGCCCGAGATCTTACGGATGCCGAAGCTGTTCAGTTCGCAGACATACATTGTCCCGTCCGGGGCGATGACGATGCCGGTGGGGTGGTTGAAGGAGGCGGTCAACAGCGGTCCATCGACCGCCGCTTGGGTGCCTGAGCCGGCGAAGGTGGTTACATTGCCTGCTGGGTCGATCATGCGGATGCGGTTGTTGCTGGGTGTTGTGGTGGCGCCCATGGAACCTTCGGTTACATAGATGTTGCCGTTGGTATCTATCGCCAGGTGGTTGGGGCAGTTAAAGCGGGCGTTTGTGCCCTGGCCATCCACATAACCGGAGGTTCCCGTCGAGCTTCCAGCGAAGGTTGTCACCACACCCTGGGGCGTGATCTTGCGGATCTGGTGATTAGACCATTCGGCAACATAGAGGTTGCCCTGGCTGTCGCGCACCATGCCCACGGGGGTTCTTAGAAGAGCCGCCGTGCCGGTGCCGTTGGTGCTGCCAGCCGTGCTGATCGGCGAACCCGCCAGAATATCCCAGTAGTACAGCGGCGTCGGCACCACCGTCACCTTGAAGGTGTAGGTGTTCTGCAGGTTGGATGTGCCACCATCATTGATGGTGATAGTGATGTTTGCCACACCGGTGATGTTGGGCTGATGCTTGACCGTAAAGGTGCGAGCGTTGCCCGAGCCGCCGATGGCCGCGGCGATGTCGGCCGGCAAAATCAGGTTTGGATTGTCGCTGGTGGCGGTAATTCGAGCGCCAGTGGTGGCGTTGTTGACAAACGAAGTGTTGGCCGTGTCGGCATCGGCGATGGTGAAATTGATGGCCGACTCGGTGGCCACGCCGGGCTGGGCGTAATACATCTGGTTTGGCAGCGGGCTTATGATGCGAGGACTATTATTAAGAGCCTTCACCAGCACGCTGAGGGTGGTGCTGTTGGTGCCCAGTGTAATACCGTTGGCGTTGGTGCCGGTGGCACTGGCGGTGAGGGTTTCCAGCGGGGTACCGCTGATCTGCACGCCGGCGGTGTTGGCGTTGAAGAAGTTGGCATCGGGAGTGTAGGCCAGCTTGGCGAGGGCGGCGTTGACGTTGGCCTCACTGCCGGTGAACGACAGCGACTTGGTGCCCCGCCCGGTGACGCCTGTCAGGCCGGTGATGCTGCCGACATCCAGCGTTCCATACAGCGCGGTGAGGGTGTAGGTGATGGAGGAGGCGCCGTTGGCCTGCACGCCCATCTTTTCCAGCGCGGCGTTGTCAAAGTAGTTGGGTTGACCTTCGTTGAAGGTCTGCTGGCCGGGATTGTAAAGGCCGGGGGCGGGCCTGACGGTGCGGATGTTGTTGTAAGCTGATGTGGAACCTTGTGAATTGGATACAACGTAAGTCCCATTCACATAAGTGATGGCATCCCAGGCGTCAAAGGAAGCTCCCACCCCGTTGGCCCAGAAACTCGTGGTGGTATCTGGAAGGGTAAATTTCAGCGCGCCGGTTGTGGCATCAATAATCCTTGGAGGTATGCTTCCACCACCGTCAACCAGAATCTCGTTCGCGTCTGGATTATAGGCAGCCGAGCCTTGGGCGGGGTTGCCAGCAAATATATTGTTGGGAAGCGTGGTGACAGCGCCGGTTGCCGGATCGACTGAGATTAGGGAATTGACATAAGCCACACCCGAACCAATGGTGCTAAAAATAATGCTGCCGTTTGGGCCATGGGTCATCCAGCGTGGATTGATGGTGTTGGCGCTGGATCCATCTAATAAAAGAGTTGAAATGGTGTTTGTTGTCAGGTTTATTTGTTTGACAAGGCTAAACTGTTGGTTTCTGGGGCAGAACGTGATGGTATTGCCGTCGCTCGAAAAGACCATCACACCGAAGGGATTCCATGCGGGAACATCAGCCATGGCGGTGGCAAAATCAAGCACCGATGTGACTTTCTTGTAATTGGCAGTATCGCTTGGGTTGATACCCATCTTCCGTAGCTTGCCACCATTTATGAAGTACAGCCAGTTGTTGTCGGGGCTGACCTTCATTACTGCCAAAAAATCACCCCCTGGTGAGCCGCCATATTTTACCGGTAGCGGGATGCCGGCGGCCGAGCCCACGCCATCCGCCAGGGTGGTGGTGGTGGTGCTACCGGCCAGGGTGGTGACCTGGCCGGTGGCCACATTGACACTGCGGATCAGGTTTTTGTCCTGGACATAGACGAGGCCGCGGTTATCGGCCGTTGCGCCCTGCGGAAGGGTAAAACTGGCCGCCGTGCCAGTCCCATCGGTGTAGCCCACTGCGCCACTGGTTGTTGCACGACCGGCGAGGGTATCCACCGCAATCACGTAGGGAAATGGCGTGACGGTCACCTTGAACGACTTGGTGGTGAAGTTGCCCAAGGAATCTGCCACCCTCACCGTGACTACCGCTGTGCCAGTGATGCCTGTCTTGGTGGTGATGGCCAGCGTGAAGTTCGGAGTGGAGCCGGCGACGGTGATGCCGTTGATCAGGTTGGGATTGTCGTTGGTGGTGGTTACCAAAAGACCGGTGGAGCCCTGAGGGTCGGTCACCGCCACAGGGATGGTGGGCCGGGCGACGGGGGTGGCTGCAGTCTCGGCGGTGTAGGCTACATCGGCCAGCACGGTGGTGATGGTGGGCGCGGTGGCGGGGTCGGATGTCCTCACATAAATGGTTTTGGAATCGGTGATCGGGGTCTGGGAATTGTCGGTGGCGGTAACGGTAATGGTGGCCGGGGTGGCGTTTGCGGTGGTGCTGGAGTAGACCAAATTAGCCAGGGCGGCGTTGATGTCGGACAGCGGGCCTTGAATTTGCAGGTTGTTGGTGCCGTCACCGGTCACGGTAACATTGGAAGGGGTTCCCACGGAAGCGGTACCTGCCGAGGTGGCAATGGTAACCCGCAGCGGGCTGGTACTGGCGGGGGTGGGTGTATCCAAAAGGGAAATAGCCAGCGGGCCTGAAAGGTTCAGGCTGCCTGGGGTAATGCCCAAAGGCGCCACCGATGAGGTTGTTGGGGTGTACAGGTTGGGAGCGGGAACGAGCCTTTCCTCGAGTTTGAGCAGATCGAGTTTTACCTGATGCTTGTTCCACTTGGAAATATTCTTGCGGAAGGCTTTTTTAGAAACTTTGTGGACCAACCGGGAGAAGAAATTATTCATTGCGCGCCCTAAGCCAAATAATAATAAGAACTTATGTCGTAAAACGATCCAATCGAAAAACGAAATAAGATGTACTCATTGATGTAATCGCTTAAGAGGGCTTAAATTTTCAAAGATTGCCATTAATTTGGAAAACAAGGGAAAGTTTTACAGTTAAAACCCGAAAAACTAAAGATGGGGAAATTACTATGCTTTTTTGAAATATTTTCAGAATTATTAAAGAAAATGACTTGCGGAAACGAATTGGAACTCTTGTCAAAAAATTTAAAAAAGGAAACCATGCGATATGTTGGTCATTGGTGTTTGGATAACAATGATTATTATTTGATGTTTGAAGCCTGACCCAAAAGTTGTTGGTGAACTTTAAAAATCAAGATGTTCCCTGATTGGCATATCACCGCGAATTCATTTTGATTTTTCAATTTTTGCAGTTTGAGGATGGATTCTCTGCCCACATCAAAAGAAAGCAGTTTTTTACCTGAACCTGCCTGAAGAAGGAAAAGATCCTCGGGTAAAAATATTTTATTGTTAAGGAACAAATATTGTTTGGTTCCCAACCAGAGAATTTCCCTTGCCAATTCTGGCATTTCAAAAAATTCCAGATCCTGCCTGTCTTTGAACGAATTAGTGTAGATAATTTTGCCATACACTGTGGAAAAATAATCCCCAGATTTCCAGGTCATGCAAATCGGAGACTGGGGGTTTGAGGTGTGGTTTACAAAAAAGGAAATTTTATTGGTGCTGATATTGCCAGCGAAAGATCGGGAGTTTTGCAAGATACCGGCAACCTGGTCGGAATTTTCGAGCGGGGCAACCTGTTCAATTTTTGTGGAATTGGTTTTTAGGGAAAGATTCGGGAAAAATGCTTCCCAGGCACCATCGTATTTTTTGTTGATGCCAGGTTTAAGCAGTTCTATTTTGAAATTTGAAGCAAGCAATAGTGTATCTGAAGCGACGCCCGCCCAGAATATCTTGTTCGGAAAATCGATTTTCTTTTCAGATTTAAAGACAGATTTTGCCCCGGGTAAACTGAATATCTGCAAATCGCCGCCGATTCCCATCACAGCAAGCAATGTACCCTCTGAATTAAGGGTAAGATCATGCAAATCAAAATCTAAAGCCACATGATTCGTTTCGAAAGCCGGGTTTTGGTAAGAAATCGCAATTTCCCGTGGGCTGTTCTGGGAAACAAAAGAGTATTCATTTGAGGCGATGGCAGATTTATAACCAGTTTTACCCGGGTAGACTTTTGAGGCATGCAAAATTCTTTCATGACCCGGAGCTGTGGTTGCTTTTTTCGCAGAGCTGGTGTTGGCGGGTTCTTGCGATGTTTTTGATTTCTCACGCAAGGGATTCAGGAATTGATTCAGGGCTGAAAAACCCGAAAAAACAAATAGCGAAATCACAACAACAGCAAGGCTAACCAGCAGTAGTTTTTTGCGAATTCTGCTTGTTTGCAATTCCTTGAGGATTTGCTCGGCTGATGGCCTTGCAGCAGGTTGCGGGGAAGTCATTCTTTTGATGAGCCCTGGAAGGGGGTCAAACAGGTTTTTGAAGCTGTTTGTGTTTTCGGAAATCTCACCCGTGAATTCATTTTGCAGCATGCCCAGAAATACCTTACCGAGGCTGTAAATGTCGGCACGGTCGGTGACCATTTTGCCTTCAGTCTGCTCGGGAGCTGAAAATTCGGGCGTTCCAAGCCGGATCTGGGACTTACCAGCATCCAACACGGGTCGGGCCAGGCCCAGGTCCAAAAGCATCACCCGATAGCCATGCTCAGCGGGTTCAAGCCATATATTCGAGGGCTTGATATCACGGTGGACAATTTTCTGGGAATGCAGGTAGGCAAGTGCCGCGGATATCTGGATGGCAAGATGGTTGAAAACTTTTCTGGGGATTGGGAGCACTTGATTCTCAAGGAACCCTTCTAGGGATTCACCTTGGAGTAGTGGCATAGTGAAATAGGGCACATGCGCTATCTCGTCGACCTCAAGAACCCTGATGATGCCCGGGTTATCCAAACTGGATGCAATTCTGGCTTCCTGCAGGAAAAGGTCTTTCAACTGCAAATTTCCAACAAGATCTGGGCGAAGCGTCTTGACGGCCACACGACGCAGGGCCTGGGTATCTAATGCGTCAAAGACCATGCCCATGCCGCCATAACCGATCTCGGCAATGATGCGGAATTTTCCAAAGGTCCCTAACTCGCCTTCCTGCTGGGGTGCTGAAAACAGCGGCTTGTATTTTTCAAGATGATATTTGGCGGAACCTTTGCCACTTAATGCGATGGCACGTTCCAGGCATTCGGAAACATCGGGAATTTCCGCAAGGAATTTTTCATTCAGCGGCTTAATGTGTGCAAGGAACTCATCATTTTTTTCAAAACCTAGTTGAACCTTGAGCTTTTCAAAACATTTTTCACAGGCTTCCATGTGGCTGGCGATTTTCTCGAAATCAAGACGAGAGAGATTTCCCAACCCGAAAAGTAAAATATCAGGTTCGGTCGGGCACATGGGCGATTCCAGCGCAAGGTCCGGCAGGGTTTGTTCGAGACCAGAATGGATGTTATTTTTATCCAATTTTAAAGAATTATCTTTCACAACACTAATAATCGTGATTGAGGGCGAAAAATTACAAAAAAAAGCTATTTTGTTAAATCACCCACCAATTCCCGCAATCGCTGAAGCACCCTGCACCTGATGATTGCGACATTGTTAACGGATATTTTCAAGGAGGCGGCGATATGCACAGGGTCTTCATCGCCAAAAAACTGACGTTCGAAAGCCTGCCAGTCTCTTTCTGAAAATTCTTTTCTTAGCATGGACAGGGCCTGTTGGTATACCTCTTCCACAAACACCAATTCCCATGCCTCGCCAAGAATTCTCGGTCCACTCCCCTTGATGGGCACCACCGGGAGTTCATTGTTTTTTCTGCGAAAATAGTCACTGATGCGCCTGTTTACGATAGTGCGGACCCAGCGCCTGAAGCTTCCCTTTCCATAATGTTGAAAGCCACTAAGGGAACTATAGATGTTCACAAAGATATCTTGGGTTAAATCTTGCGCATCTTCCTCCACAATGCCCACTGAACGCAACCATTTGTAAAGCAATGGCAAATAAAGTTTGGTGAACTTTTCCCAACCCAGTGGGTTTTGAACACGCAAATGCTGTAATAATGTCAGTGAAGTTGTGTACAAAAACGCTCCCGTGAAACTATCGCTTTTCCTTTTTTAGATTAAATATTTGCTTGATTCAAGCTCAAACTAGGGTTTAGGTTTTTGGAATGTTTACCAAAAATCCATGATAGCAGGACATGTTCCACTAATTTAGCGCAAGACTCTTTCAGGATTGTTGATTGAGGGGCCGTTATGAAAAACCCGACAAACTTTGCAAGGTTGGCAGAATAAGCATCATTATAAAGTAAAAAATATGATTGGCGATCTGTAAAAATGCCAGCATTCATGAGTCAGGATACCGTCTTCATTAGTAGCAATTTGTTTTTTCTTTAGAATGGGTTGGTTGAGGCTGACCATTCATTAACATTTTTTCCATTGCTGGCTATCGATTTTTAAAAGCGAAAATTGATAAAGCGAATTTTTAACAATGCATTACTTTTCCCTGTAAGCTTCTGCCAGCAATTCACCCAACTTTACAACTCCGGCGGTGTCCAGCACCAGTTTTTCCCTCTGGGGTGGCAGGTCAAAAGCCTTCAAATGAAAGATGGTTGGGTCTGCGGCTGCCAACTCGGCAAGGTTTGCGGTAATGTCGATGGAGTTCACCCCTTTGCCGTCCGGTGGAGGTTGCTGGCTGACATACCATTTTAAGGATGGTAATCCAAGATCCTGCCGGCTGCGCAAGATGGTGGATTTCAGCCATTGAGGTGCTTGCTTACGGTAGGGATAGAAGGCCATGTCGTTTTCGCCGGAATGGTAAAAGATGCCCGCCAATTCCACAGAGTGGCCTTTCTCTCTAAGGTCTGTCATCGTGGAGCGAATAAAAGTGATAAACGGTTCATAAACATGCATATCTTTGGCCGATGTTCCCTCGGGAGTCCAGTCGTTGATTTGGGTGCCGCTGTGTGTGAACTTGGCGATGGCGATGTTTCCTTGGATTTTTCCACGAAGCGTTTTGGCGAAGCTCAGTTCCGGGCCGAAGGTGCCGTAGGGGCCTGCGGGGCCTAGTGGTTCCCAGCCGTTCGATTTTTTAAAGCCACCAGCCAGGTGGTAACGGAATGCGATGGAAGGGTTATCCTTTGCCAGGGGTGCGAAATCCTTGGATGCCGCTAGCTCCTCGGTGAAGGCGCGCTCTCCCTCCATGTTGCGGTGGCCGGCCAGGATGAAAAGCTTTACCGGGCTTCCCTTGGCATAGGGCCAAATCTTCAAATCTTTATGTGTGATGGTGTGGATGCCCATGGTTTGCAGGTAGGCATCCGCATAATTGGCTCCGTGCTCAAGCTGGCCAAGTGTGCCGTAATGGTAATGCAAACCGGTGTCACCACCGATTTCCACCGCGTCATGGGATGTAGGTATGTATTGAGTGAGGGGATCCGAAGCCACCACGGCTTTTTGCGCGGTGCGAATGGCCAGCATGTTGTCTCGGTTATCCATGCCCCAGATGGTTTTTGTGCAAAGTTCGCCGATATAGAATTTCAGGTTTGGGGTCTTTAGGTCTCTGCGCCAGCTTGCAATGAAGTTTTTTAAATTGGCAGCGTAGGCCGGCTTGAATGTTTTACTGAACATGTCGTTCTCGCCCTGGTGCCACATGAAACCCTCGATTTTGTAGGGTAACTTTTTGCGGTCCAACTCGGCAAGCGAGGCGCGCACATGCTCCAGCGCAAGCGGGTATAGTTTGAAGCCACCCGGGTTATCCGGGTTCCAATCTTCGCCAAGGGTGGTACCACCTGAGGCGCACTTGATGATGGCGATGGGTGCCTTGGCTTTGTCGGAAACCATTCTGCCAAAACTTAATTCCGGTCCGAAGTAATCCCCGGTTGGTTGCAGGGGAATCCAGCCGTCGGAGGTTATCATTTTCTCACGGCCCAGCTTGTAGGAAAAAAGCACATCTTTTTGCGGTTTATCGAGGTTGGCAAAAGGCGGAAAACGCTGGATATCCGCAACCCTGGCATGGGTGCCCACCATGTTGGATTGCCCGGCAAAAATGAAGACCCGGATGGTCTTTGAATCAGTATCGGCACCATGTGCTGAAGCCACCCAAAAAAGCAGCAATGTGGTAAGGATGGATAGTGATGGTTTCATATCTATAAACCTGTTGAGGGGCCTGGCAATAAACTTACAATTCTTACGAAGCTATTTGTAAAACTAATTCTGTGAACCAACAAGCTAAAATGCATGCCTGAAAGCATTAAAGCCTTGCTGAAATCCGGTTAAACGGTTTTTGGTTGGGTAAAAAAGATTGTTGAGTTTTCTTTGATGGCATCCTCGACCTTATAACCGGTGTGGGGCTCGGGCGGTGGTCCGCAGGTCAATGCATTTAGCCTTAGTGATTTGGCTTTGTTGTTTTCCTTCTACACCGGGGAAGCTTCCAATGCCGGCGGTGTTTACGTTGGCTAGTGGATGAAACTTCTTAAAAGTTTCATTCAAGGTTGCTTGTTCGGTGAAGGATATTTCCTGTCAGCAAAAAGTTGGTTGTCTATCGAACGGTGGTGGATATCTTCACTCGTTCGATAAAAACCGGGAAATTAAATCCCAGCAAGTCTGTCTTTGGAATCTCCAAATTCCTTCAGGGGAAGCCCCATGCGGTCCATCAGGGATAAGTAAAGGCTGCAAAGCTTTCGTTTGTCGTTCCCTGAGTTCAGATAATCCAAGGACCTGCCGGTTTTCAGAGTGCCACCCAGACCGCCCGCCAGCACCAAAGGCACCTGCTGGCCATTGTGCGCGTTCCAATGTTCCGACACAAACATGATGCAGGAATTATCCAATACCGTGCGCTCCCCTTCCTGCATTTTGGAAAGCTTTTCCACCAGGTAGGCGTATTGCTCAACATGGCAGCGTACAATCGCCTGGTACTCGGGCCCGGTGTTGGAATGCGAGTAGCTGTGGTGGTCATCCCGGATGTTCAGAAAAGGATAAACCTGCCCCGAAAGGTCACGCGACATCAACATCGTCGCAACCCTGGAGCGATCGGCCTGGAATGCCAGTGCGATGATGTCGGCCATAAGGCGGGCGTATTCCCGGAAGTCTTTCGGTTGCCCGGTTGCGGGTCTCTGGCTGGGGGCTGTATGGGTAACCTTTTCCCCGGTGGCTTTTTTGCGGCTTAGTCGTTGGATTTGAAGTTCTGTTTCGCGGACCGCGGTCAGGTATTCATCCAGCTTGCCCTGGTCGGGGCCACTGATGTTTCTTTTCAAATCATTGGCCTGCTCAAGCACCTGGTCCAGAATGCTGGCTTGTACTTTGCCGGACTGGCTTCCAAAAAGGCTGTCAAACGCCAGCGCCGGGTAGAGTTCAATGGGCACCGGGGAATCCGGGTTGCGCCACGAGATGTGCGATGCGTAGACCATCGAATACTGGCTTTCGTGGAAGCCGCTAACGGGTTGTTCGCAGCCAAGCACAAGGCTCGGCACGGCGGTTTCTTCCTCGAAGTGCTTGGCCAGTCTCTGGTCCATGCTGATTCCACCACGGATGATGTTTCCACGCTGAAGAGCCGCCCCGGAAAGAATGTTGCCTGTGCATCGCGCATGGCCACCATCGCCCTCGCGGTTGTAAAGTCCGCGGATCACATTAAGTTTATCGCGGAATGGAGCCAGCGGTTCCAGGCTGGGGCCAAGTTCCATGTCGTTGCCTTCGCCCTTTGCCCACCAATGGGGCGGGGAAATACCATCCCCAATAAAAAGGCATGCAAATCGTTTGGGGATGTCCTGGCCGGTTGGCTTGGTTTCCGCATGGGCGGATTCCAGCCATGGCAGGCCAATGCAAACGCCAAGACCCTTCAGCATCAGACGGCGCGACATAGCTTTCACAGTTTGCATGATCAGTTCCCCTTGGCCTCTTTGATGAATTTTGCGAGGGAAAAATCCCTAGAGCGCTGGTTGAGAAATTGCGGGCTTGTCACAATTGCCTCAAACACCCCCAGTGACCGGTTTTCCGAATTATCCAATTCCGATTGCATTTTTTCCAGTAGAGAATGGTCCGACAACTGAAGCGACCTTCCCAGGGCGTACCCCAGCAGCTTTCTGCAATAGTTTTTGGTGAACTCGCTGCCGCGGCTTGCGGCAAGAAACTTTGAAAATTCCGACACGCCCCGGGTCTGCCCGCCACCCGGAGTGGGCACGGTGTCATCAATGGCTCTGCCTGCGAGGTCTTTGATACGCCTTTTGCCGATGGGATCGAACCCTTCCATGGCAAGCCCTATCGAATCAAAACGCACATGGCATCTCGCGCAACGGTTATCCTCGGTATGCAGGACAAGAAGTTCCCGGATGGTTTTTCCCTGGGTATCTGTCTCCTTGGCGGGAAGCACGGCCACATCGGGGGGCGGCGGTGGAATGTGCTCGCCCAACAATTTACTGACCACCCAGAAACCCCTCTTCACCGGGCTGGTTCTCTGCGGTTGTGAATTTTTGGTAAGAAACACGGACATGCCCAGCAATCCCCCACGACCGGATTGGTGAAGACCCTCCACCATTTCCCAGGAATCCGGTTTTCCTTGGAATGCCAGGCCGTAATGTTTCGCAAGCTTGGCATTCACGAAGGTTTTGTCACTATTTAATAATTCGGTGATCGGCCTGTTTTCCTGAAGCAAATAGGTTGCCAGACGGGTTGGTTCCTCAAACATGGCCTGTTTCAAACCATCCTCGAAAATCGGGAACACCTGGCGGTTGACTGACTCCGTGGACAGGAAATCGCGGTAGCCAAGCCATTGGCCAAAAAATTCCTGAGAGAATCTGGCGAATCGCGGGTCCCGGATCATACGCCTGGCCTGTTGCCGCAAAGTTTCCTCCTGCTGCAACTTTCCTTCGGCGGCAACCCTGAGAAGTTCATCATCCGGGCCGCTGGACCAAAGGAAATAGCTGAGCCGGCTTGCTAGTTCAAACCCGGAAAGTCGGGCCACGGTCGCACCCATTTTCTGGGAGGTTAAATGATAGTTGAAATGTGGCGAAACCAGGATGCGGATGATGGAAAGTCCTACAGCCTGCTCGATTCCCAGTTCGCTGTTCTTGCAGGATTGAGTGTAAAAATCCCGTAGTTCCCTAAGTTCCTTTTCCTGCAATGGCCTGCGATAGGCCCTTTTGGCGAAATCCTCCAGGTCGCGAAGGTAGTAATCCGATGCCTTGTTTAACAGTTTGCGTCTTTCACTCAGGCCGTTGCGTATGTCCCCGAAGAATATGCTAACGGGATGGTTTTCAAGTTCGGAGCCGGTGGCTTTCACATTGGAACGCCTGAGGTAGATTTCCTGAAAGCGCTTCAGCACTGCCTCGGTCGGTAGTTCGGGGTCCTCCTCCCGGATGGAATCAAAATCCGGGTGTTTGATGAAGTTGCGTTCAGATCTTTCAAAGAAAACGAATCCGCGCAGCATTTTCTGCCAGATGTCGGTGGCGAAATAAAGCTCGTTCCACAGGGAATCGATCTCGGCGCGCTCTTTGGCATCAAGCACGAGCTTGCTCAGGGGTTGATCATCCCGGAAAAATCCCTCCACCAAATGAAAGCCCGCCGAGAGGCCGCGCGTTTCATCCACATAATAAAACCGGTTGGGGAACAATCTGCAGAAGGCATCGCCGGCAAGCTGGAAAGTTTTGAGGTTCGGGTGTGGGTTTTGGAAGACCATCACCGAGGTGGGTGTGCTGCCTTGTTTCGAATCGCCCCAGATTTTCAGGTTTGCCTGCCCTTGGATGGAAGATTCCAATTTGCAGTCCGCAAAGAACTTAAGGTTTCCGTTTTCCTCAAACGCCGCACTGGGAATTTCCAGTTCGATCAATCCCGGAACCTGCATGGCAAGGATATCTTGCTGGCCTTTCATTCCGTTGGGGAGTTTGCCGAAGCCAAGACTGGTAGCCTTCTGGGGGGAATGTTTTTCCAGAATGGCCCTTAGTGTCATGTTTTTTTTGCGTGCATCGCCTAAATTAGAATTTGCTGGATTACCCATGGTGAAAGCGCCATCCACCAACACAAAGCCACCGGAATTCTGCGGATGGTTAGCGGAAACCTCCATGGTAAGCCGTACTACGCCTGTCTTCCGGTCATTTTTTACCGTGGTAAAAAACCTCTGCCGTGTAAGGCTATCCGGGTCGAAACTCATGCGGGATCGGGCCATCCTGCGGCGGTTATCCAGATGATTTACCGGGCCATTGCCGGCGTTGGGAACAATCGCGGGGGTTTCGGGCGGGCAAAGGCGCATGCTCAGGTCACGAATCTCCTGGGCCAATGCGGCTATGGAGGTTTTTTGCGGTCCGGACAGTTCCGGCTTGGCGGCGTCCGCAGGCTTAGGGATGCTTTGCCAGCGCTGGTAAGCCCAGTTGAGGTAGACTTCCTCCTTCGGAGGTTCCTTGGTAAGTGCCTCGCCAAGCATGGAAAAGTAAGAACTGCTCAGCTTTTGACGGAAAGCCCAATCTCCTAAAGTGGTGGATTTTTGGGATTCTGGTCGATGTTGGTAAAGCCAAAGCGCACCCAGATAAATCTCGTAATCCACCTTATGGTCCTGATAAAACTTCAAGATTTTTTGCTCGTAGTACTTTTGCCGATCCGCAAAAGTGACCACGGGGTGGGGGGCAAAGTGCAGTCCGTTGGAGGTCAGCAAGGCATGCTCTGCCACTTCCTGGGCGGCAGCATAGTATTTGCGGAAAAGGCTTGGGGACATGGTAAGCGCTTCGCCGGTATTGTTAAAACCTTCGCCGGAGGAAGGGTCCACCGGAAACGAGCGGGTGGGGCGGATATCCACCCCGGTAAGGTCCATGATGCTATAGTCAAATTCTGCGTTGCTGAGCCGCCTTGGCATCACCACGCCCGGGTCCCCTGTGATCTGCCGGGCTTCGCTTATCAGCAAGTTCTCCAGGGATTTGAGAAATTCCTGGCGCTCGGCATCCGTGGGCTGTTTGGCCTTGGAAGGTGGCATTTCCTCCTTGCGGGTGAAAGTGACCACATGTTCCCACTGCTTGAAATCCTGGATTAATTTTGAGGTGGAATCATAGCGGGTCAGGTCAAGTTCGGCGCTTTTTCTTTTCTGGTTGTGGCACTCCACGCAGTAGGTTTTAAGGAATGGAACCACCTTGCCTTCGAAGGTGTCGGCGGCCCTTAGGGGTTGGTTGCCAATAAAGAAAAGAATTACCAAAACAGTCGTGTTGCGCATGCGTCGGTTTCAACCGCGGGCGGGAAAGATTCTTAGTTAAGATCCTTTATGGTACACAGAAATCGCATCCAAGACAAAAGGAATGTTTCTCTATCCCGGGCCTTCTGAAAAGTTGATTATCTTTTTTCATGATTAGGTAATAACCAAATAGCACTGCTTGCAACGCGATGAAAATCGTTCTGGCAGCCCGTAATCTGGAATCCACTTATGCCGGTTCGGAATTCCTAAACCTTCCTTTGTGGCAGTAAAGCTGTTTGAGATTGTTCTTTGAGGAAGAGCAGCCTAATTCAGACCCAGAATATAAGCACCTTGGTGTTGCGGTTATAGACTTTTATTATCCCATTTTGAATTATATCTGGAATTGCTACTCAGCCTATTTGCGGGTGCTTAAATGACCGCAGCAGAGCTTTGATCAGCTAAGATTGTGCTCAACAAACAAAGCGGGGATGGCAAACCCCCTCCTGCTTTTATGCGTACCATTCGCGTTGCACCACCTACCATGCCATGTTCCATGGCTGGCGGGAAATCTTGGGCGAAGTGTTATGGAATCAAGCCTTTGCACCCAAAACCAGCTAACAAAAGCTTATTGTTGCACAAGCTTCATGGCTTCGTCCGGAAGTTCAAAGGTGCTTTGGATGATTTCCTGTTCATCATTCACCAGGTCGGGGAATTTGATTCCCTGCAGAACCTGCACGGCGAAGATTTCCTGCAGCGCATCTTCAAATTTCACGAACGCGACGATGTTACCGGTCTGGATGTTTACCACCCAGACTCCCGAGTTGCGTTCCAGTTTTTGTTCGGTGATGGGGATGCCACTGAATACCGCCGTTTCCCGCACCTGGGAAAGGCCAATGAAGGCAAGCGGGCCAAAGAAGTCCAGCCCGCGGGTAAAGCCCGGCAGGCTTGCCACCGGTTCATGTTTGCCTGTTTTGGGGTCAACAATGGAAAGATTGCCTTTGCCGGATTCCAGCACCCATAATTTGCCATCATGCCAGCGTGGCGAGTGGGGCATGGAAAGATTCGCGCAGATAATTTCCCCGCTGGGAACATCCATTAGGATTCCACCGTCTTTTTTGTTTTCGCGCCAGCCCCCGGGGGTGTCGGTTCGGCCAAGTGCCGTCACAAGGTTGGGTACTCCGTCTCGCATTCCCAAACCGTTCAGATGGCAACGGTCGTTGGGGGAATAACCGGTGATGAAGGGTGGTTTCCAACGTGGAACAAAACTGTTTATTTCATCAAGAGTGCAAAGGCATGAAAAACGGGTGTTCACCACCCATAGTTCCCCTTTGGCCCCGAAAGCCATTTCATGCACCAGGATATCCCCGGTGATATTGTTCCCTCTGGGCATAAAGCAACCATCCACACCCCCTTTGGGTTCGCGTTTGGCGGCAACCGCGGGCATATTGCGAAAATGCTGGATTTCGCCAAGCGCGCCAATGGAGAGTTTTGCCGAATCCAGGGCAAGTCCCATGGGCGATACAAACGACTTGAAGTGGGTGTTCAGGGTGTTTCCCTCGGGTCGCAGCATTACCAGTTTTCCAGCCTGATAGGTGGTTACAAACACCGAGGATTGAATCTGGTTGAGAATTTCAGGAAAACTGGTGGTGTGAATGCTGCGAAGGGGTGGCTTCGCAGGGTCAGCCTTAACAGGGTTTGTTGGATCGTTGTTAGTTTGCAAAGATTATTCCTTATTCTTGTTGGAAACCATTATGTATCAAGAGATGGTACAGTTTGGCTAGGAAATAAAATCACCATGAGAGTTGATTTTGCCAACCGAGGTAAAAAGGGTCATAAACAAGAAAACACTCTAGTGTGCATGAAATTCTTCAAGTTTGAAAATTCTTATGAAAATAAATCGCGAAGAAGGCTACCCATATGCACTAAGATTTAGAAATGGAAACCCATACACCAAGGCCGCTATCTGAAAATATTAATTTTTGCAAATTCTTAAACGAAGATTGGCGTTGAGTGTACCGGAATCATTTTGTGAATATTTATTTTAAGGATTTTTGGGGTCTAAAAAATCCTTCGGTGTGGTCAATTATTGTGGCAGCTTTAGCCAACCCATGATGGGTGTTTCATTTTTTAATATTTCAAAGAAATCTGCTACAAGTACGACATTTGCATTTATGCCTAAAGGTACCACTTTAATCCTTTCCAAAGAAACCTTGTCTGAAAATGAATCCAAATTTGTGCCTTCCAACCTATCATGGATCAGCAGATCCGTATTTTTCAGAACAAACTCCGGTATTTCAGCCAAGGTTGGTATTTGATTTTCCAGAAGGGTAAAGAGTGTGATATCCACGCTGTTTTTTACCAACTTGCATACCTCCAAGGCACGCCTCAGAAGTTCCAGGTTGCCCTCCTTGGAAATGGGAAGATCGTTTGCAAGTCCATTTCGTAAACCTTCCGCATCCATGCTGAGCAATCTTTGGCCAGATTTGCTGCAGTAGTGTTTGACCGCTGCCACCATTTGCATCTTGGTGGAGTGCGATTTTAAGACAGCCACCATAGTGATGGTTTTCAAGCCATTTGGTCCCGTTTCCGCAGTCCTTGGAAACAAATTATTTTTACCGGCAGAAACCCCCTCATTTCTAGCTTCTTCACGATCCATGAATTGGCTGATCATACCGGCAGCTACTGTCTCGTTGGTAAGCGGATCTACCAGAATGAAGGATCCTGTGTGACGGTTCTGCTGGTATGTGTCAAATACAAGTGGATCCCTGGTTCTGATGGAGAGGCAGCCTATCTGGTTCATGGAAAGGATTTTGGAATCCATCTTTTCGAGATTTTCAACCCGCACCACGTATTCCAGACTATGGATTTCCGCCCTAGTCCAGCGATTGCCATTTCTAACCAAATATACCCCTTTGGCGTCCAATGGCTTTTCGGCCATCCATACGACCATGCCTTGGAAGGCACCGCTTACCTGTGGGGGATTGGTTGTTGCCGCAATCATGTCTCCGCGAGAAAGATCCAGATCATCTTCCAAAGTCAGGGTGACTGGCGAACCAGAATTGGCTTTAGCCAGACTTCCGTTCATGGTGATGATGGACTTGATTCGGGTTTTTTTACCTCCCGGGAAAACGCTGACAGTGTCCCCCACAGAGGCTTTCCCAGAGAGGATGGTTCCACAGTATCCCCGAAAATCAAGATTTGGCCTGCAAACTCTCTGCACTGGAAAGCGCAGTTCTCGCATGCATTCCGTGTCGTTAACTATGAGGTTTTCCAGATGGGTCAAAAGAGGCTGCCCTGAATACCATGGGGTTTTATCACTTTTTGAAACGATGTTATCGGCATGGAGGCCCGAAATGGGAATACCCTGCACCCCATGAAAGTTGAGGCTTTGGGAGAAATTCATAAAGTTGTCGAGGATGGCATCAAAAACCTCTTTCTGATAGTCGACAAGATCCATTTTATTCACAGCCAAAACCACATGTCGGATTCCCATCAGGGAGGCAATGTAACTGTGCCGGCGTGTCTGGGGGAGAATTCCCTTTCTGGCATCCACGAGAATGATTGCAACCTCCGAAACGGAGGCGGCAGTTGCCATATTCCTGGTGTATTGTTCGTGGCCTGGACTATCCGCAATGATAAATTTCCTAAAGCGCGTTTGAAAATAACGGTATGCGACATCAATGGTGATTCCCTGTTTTCTCTCGTCCTCCAGTCCGTCCAACAGCAATGCCGGATCGAGTGAAACCCCTGTCGTGCCGTGTTTTTGGGATTCTCTGCGCAAAGCCTCGAGTTGATCCTCATGCAAAGATCCGGTGGTCAAAAGTAGCTGGCCGATCAGGGTGCTTTTTCCATCATCTACGCTCCCACAAGTCATCAGACGAAGCATTGGCATGGGGAGAACTCTGCTCCCATGAAACGGTTCTTTGTGAAGGTTTGAAGCTAGTGTTTGTGTGTCTGGCATGGGATTATCCTGGATTCTAGAAATAGCCGTCACGCTTCTTGCGTTCCATGGCGGACTCTTCGTCCCGGTCGATGGCACGGCCCCGCCTCTCGGATATCTTGGTGGTACGGAGTTCCTCAATAATTTCCGATAGGTTGGAAGCCGTTGAAAGGGTGGCTCCGGTTACCGGGTAGCATCCCAGGGTTCGGAAACGCACGCTGCGGATTTCCGGCTTTTCCCCCGGGTTCAATCGCATGCGATCGTCATCTACCATGATCAGGTCACCATCCCTTTGCACTACCGGCCTTAGTGCTGAGAAATAGAGCGGAACCAGGCGGATGTTTTCCAGGCGAATGTATTCCCATATATCCATTTCTGTCCAGTTGGAGAGTGGGAAGACACGCATACTCTCACCCCTGTGAACCCTGGTGTTGTAAAGTGTCCATAGCTCCGGCCGCTGATTTCTGGGATCCCACCTGTGGTTTCTGTCCCTGAAGGAAAAAATCCTTTCCTTGGACCGTGAGGGTTCCTCGTCGCGCCGACCACCCCCGATTGCCGCATCAAACTGATGCATATCCAGGGCTTTTCGCAACGGCTGGGTGCGCATGACCTCCGTGTAGATTCTGCTGCCATAGTCGAAAGGATTGATGCCGGAGCGTACACCTTCCTCGTTTGTGTGCACAAGCACCTGCATGCCGAGATGGTTGCGGACATAAGATTCCCTGAATTCGATCATCTCCCTGAATTCCCAGGTTGAATCAATGTGCAGAAGCGGGAAGGGTGGCTTTGCGGGAAAAAATGCCTTCAGGGCAAGATGCAGCATCACACTGGAGTCTTTGCCAATGGAGTAGAGAAGAACTGGTCGCTCGAAGGACTCCGCAACTTCCCTGAAAACATGGATGGCCTCGGCTTCCAACTGCCGAATGTGGCTTATTTGCCTAATGTCAGTGGTCATCGCCTGTGGGGGGTGACTAGTCATGGCACACCCCTGTTTCATGCAAGGACTTTGTGTCCAGCTTTTTCCATTGCTGGCCTGTGAGGTAAAGATGGGCGATGTCTTCTTCCAGAGACACCAGGGAAAGCCATCCATTGTCTACCAAATTAGCGACGTTCTCGTGTTTTTGAATGATCCCGGAAATGGCATTCCTAGGGGCATCTATGACAACCAGAAGCCGCAATGGTTCATGCTGGTATTGTTTGCCATCGTGCACGGACTGCCATGGCAGACCAGTCATTAGATCTCCACCGTTTCCCTGGAATATCCCGAACTTCCCAATGACGTTGTGGATGGCTTTGTTTCCACTACCAAAAGCTTTATTATCCACGGTGGATGCATAATATTGCATGTTGATCCAGTTGGTCACGATCATTGGAGCTGTCATGATCAGTTCCAGAATCCTGAAGCCGGGGTCCTTCTGGTGGTCATAGTTGTGAAGGAAGGTTCTTCCACCGAGGTTCATTCCTGCGGTTCTAGACCTTGGAGCGACCACGAAAGCAGCATTTCCTGCAAGCCCCCATTCAGGTCTGACCTCGGACCAGTCATTGGATTTCTGGAATACTTGGGCGGGCTTGATGCCACCCATTCTTTGAACACGCTCCGCTCTGCAAGCCTCACCTGCTTGCGCCACCCATGTGATGGACTGTTGCAATTCGGATAGGAGGTTTGCCGGGATCCTTTCCATCTCAAAAAACGTGATTTCGTCGGTGGTGGTATTGTGGAGTGCGCCGAGAAACCAGGTATCCACCGGCACCTGGATTCCCCTTTGAGACAGCCCCAGTCTTACCTTTGGGTCATTAAGCAGCATTGCCGCCACCCTTGCGTTAGGCTCACCGGAGTGCCCCCCGCAGGCACCACAGTCCAAACCTGCTCGATAGGGGTTATTGGTGACCTCCGAGGCGTGTCCGCAGATGGCAACAATTTTTCCAAAGTTCTCGGTCAAACCAAGGTTTCGAAGAATGGATTCCGCCAGGTTTGTCCTTACGTCCTCGGGGATGCCGTGTTCACCTTCGGGTAAAATTTCAGGCATGGTCTTTCGCTTGCCACTGCCTTTCAATAATTTTTCGCCGAGGGACTTACACCGCTTGGAAAGCTTGAGTGAATCACCGACCAGGCGCACGAGATACCCGATACCCATGGCTTCCACGAACGAAAAGCACGACGATGGGGATACCTGGAAGTTTTTCCATGACTGTTGCTTTTTTTTGCGAATCTCCGCAAGATTCCTGATCGTGGTTCCCGATTCAAGGCATTGATTGTAGGATCCATCCCTGAGTTGGAAAGCCGGTTTCAGCAACACGGGGCACTGCGTGCGTCCCTGGTTGGAGCCCAGCGGAGCATATGCGAGAGGCAGTCCAAAAAATCCCGCAAACCCCATGGTTTCAATCTCTGGTGAGATCGCTTCAAGGTTCCTGCGCATTACCTCTGACCGGACATCGATGCAGAAAACCATCTGGAGTTTTTTGCGCCCCGCGTCCTTGGGTTTATCACATCGATTGTTTATTTTGGTGAGCAAACTGTTGCGATAGGCGATCTCACATGCCTTCTGCAGGACATAAAGGCGTGCGTGTTCCCGATCGAAATCTGCTTCGGTTAGATTCAACGGATTCCATCCATCCGTTGGAAGTTGGATGGATGTCTTGCCGGAAAATTCCAGCCATAATGCAGTATCGTACGCAAGTCTCATGGCCAGTAAACCGGTGAAGTCAGGGTTGTTTTGACCGGTAAACTGCAGTTCACCGGTGCGCGAACGGATATATGAACTCCAGCCCGATACGGAATGCAACTGTGCCAGCAGGAAATATTTTTGGTGTGCCTGTGGGATCGCTAGCTGATGCAGGAGACAGGCAATAGCATCATCAGGCTTTTTGGGAAGTTCCGAGATAAATTTTCGGAATCCCCTAATACCCAGCATTTCCATTCTGGTAGAAAGCAGGCATGCCTCCCTCCATGCGTGGTAGAGAGATTCTTCCTTCCAAGGGTTTTTCCATATGGCCTGGCCGAGGTCAAAATGGCTGCCACAATGCCTGGAAATATCATTCACCACATGGTTCGTCCAATCGGTTGCAAGGCTTTCGTCGATCTGATCAGAAATAGTACGGACCCTGGCGTTTTGCATCTTGGACGGATTTTCCGGGCTGGCAAGCCAGCACAAGATTTCCTTGAAATCGATTTCCCGGCAGGCATGCAGATGTTCCCCCTTGCAAATCTGAAGAGCTTCCTCAATGTCTGAAGCGGTGAACTTTCCCGCCTTCAGCAAGGACTGGAAGTAACCCCTGTCCATGAAAATTCGACATTCCCTGGACTTGGAAAGCTCTTTTTGTGTTTCCAAGAGATTCAGTTTGGCGTAACCGAGGAATGGGTTTACGGCCACATAATCCCCAAGGGGCCAAAGGGGTGGTATAAGGTTTTCAATCTCGGATATTGAATGTTTCAGCACTTCTCGTTCCGTGAGCGGCAGAGAGTTTTCTGGAGAAAGTTCCCTGGACTTTGGTTGCTTGCTTTCCCGATGTTTCAGCACGGCATTCATGGAATGACTCCTTGGTGGTAAGTGAAAATTCTTTTTTGGAGTAGGCTAGGGATGAAGGTAGTTTTCAAGGCACCGGATAAGACTTGCCCCAGAACATGCCAGCCAGCTTCCTGGATGGGATGTCCAGATAGAAACCTTGCATCGCATGCACATAAAGGGCTCGCATCCAGGGTAATTGACTTAATGGCACCATGAGTATCTGTAACAGAAAGATTCCAAGAAACCCTGCTATTACCAGCAGCATGGCCGTGAGGTCTGCAAATCCTGGAGAAGGAGCGGCGATATCCAGTCTTCCCGAGGTCATTAGCCAGAGGAGATGGTAGACTGCAAGGTAGCAGCCGCAGACAATCACAGCCTGAAGCACTCCGGCAATAGCAAGACTTGCACTTTGGCGCGAGAAGTAGGGCCATAGAAGTTGCGTGAGAGCAAGCACGAGGATGAAGCAAAGTATAGTGCCACCCGCCCCACCTGAAACATGGGAGCCCAAAAGCCAGTAAGAGGTCATTCCAAGGCCCATGGCTGTTAAAACCGCCAGGGCAAGCGCCCATGGGGAACTGAGGTTGGTTGGCTTCTCCGATAGGTCATTTGAAGACTTTAAGGATTCCACGATTCCCCCAGAAGATAGGAAGGCATGAGCCTTGTAGAAGGAATGTGCAACAATGTGCAGAAGTGCACCGGTAAATGCACCGATTCCGCATTGGAGCATCATGAATCCCATCTGTGCCACGGTGGAGTACGCAAGGGATCTCTTGATCGTGGTTTGGGTGAGCATGAGGAGGCTGCCAATCAGGGCGGTTAATGCACCCATGACGAGAAGAATATCCAAAGGAAGGCTTGAAAGGGTCAAAATTGGGCTAAGGCGTATCACCAGGAAGCCCCCGGCATTGATGACTCCTGCGTGCATGAGTGCGGATACAGGAGTGGGTGTTTCCATGGTGTCCGGAAGCCAGGTATGGAATGGGAACTGGGCGGACTTAGTTACTGCCGCCAGCACCAGTAGCACACCAATCCAGGTAACCGAGGCTGATGCGCCACTGCCGGAAGACCTGATGGATTCACACTTTGAAAAAATAACCGTGTAATCGAGGCTGCCGAAGTTGAGATAAGCCATCAAGATGGCCACCAGGAAGAAAATGTCTCCAAGGCGGCTGATCAGGAACTTCTTTCTTGCTGCCCAGATGGCCCAGTTTCTTTCAGGATAATGACATAGCAGGCGATGTAATCCCACACTAGTTAATATCCAGCCAACAAGGGCAATCCCAAGATTGTTCGAAAGCACCAGCACCATTACCGAACCCATGGTAAAGCTTACGTTTTTGAGGAATCTTCCCTGATTAGGGTCACCATCCAGATAGCGCATGGAAAACCTGTTGATGATCAAGCCAATGAAAGCAATGAGGCTTGCCATCACTAAAGCCACCGGGTCAGGCATGGTCCAGGAATGGATTACATCAAGGGGTAGAATGCCCGGGGAAGTCGGCTTACCCAAGGCAAGATGTATCAAGCCAAAGCTAAAAAAAACCAGTGCTAGGAGAAGTGTTCCCCCGGTTATCCTGGCAACTTTGAAAGGTTGAGCATTCACATATTTATCAGGAATAAGAATTGCGGCCATAAGGGCAAAAGGAAACAACCCGGTTGTTGTGGTTATCACCAAAAGTACCTCCAAGTATCAAAACACGAAACATAATATGTGTTATATAATATATGAATTTTAATTCGTCAATATGAAAGCATGAAATTAAGTTATATGGTTATTTTTTCGTAACTTTTTGATCATATTTGTGGAAGATGCATTATAATTTAGCTTGTGAATGCAATTTTCCTTTTCCCAGGTGATTGAAATGGCAAGAAAAAATTCCGGGCCAATAAACTTGCCCGATTCCCAGTTTTTGTCAGGGCATTCAAAAAATCAGGATACTTCGGCTGGAAGTCACTGGACTTTCCTCTCCAATCATGCCCATGTATTGGTGGCACTTTGCAAAAACCCTGGTTTGGTTTTGAGAGAAGTTTCTTTCCAAGTTGGCATTACAGAAAGAGCGGTCCAGAGAATCGTTGATGATTTGGAAGAGGGCGGCATTCTAACTAAGGAAAAAGTTGGAAGGCAAAATGTTTATCGTGTTAATCTGCAGAAACCTCTCAGGCATCCCCTGGAGTCTCATAAAAACATTGGTGATTTGATCTCCATGATTTTAAAGTCCTGAGGATGCTTCAATTTAAAAGTTTGGTAAGGAAGTTTTACAATTTAAAAAGGCTGTCCTCCTCTGGCACCGGAGAACAGCCCAACTCTCAGGAAAATAAATTCCTGAATGTTTTATAACTTATAGGATTTTGTTTTTAAAATTTCGAATGATTTTTGTGAACATTACAAGATTTTAATATTTTTCCCTATCTGGGGATGTGTTTTCTCAAGGTCATGATTTAAATTTCTTTTGAAATGGTATATTCATCTTATCCAGTGCCTATTAGGGAGATAGATATGATTTACTCAAGATGGATGTCCTGCCTGTTTAAAAGGACAATGTTTCTAGTGGCTTTTATTGGATCTTCCCAATTAATCTGCGGCCAGGAAATGCAGGGCTTCAGTGCGAAGGGCAAGCTGGCTCCGGAATTCAAGCTGACCCCATTTTACGAGAGTGGTAACAGGCATATGGGCAAGCGTCCTGGGGAAATCATTCAAACCGAGGAAATTCCCGCCCCCCAAGGTGCAAGGGCCTGGCGCATTATGTACGTATCAAGAACCTGGAATGATCTTGAGGTTCCAGCTACCGGGATCCTTGTTGCGCCCAAGGAGGTGCCTGCCAAACCAAGGCCTATGCTGACATGGGCCCACGGTACCACTGGTGGTTCCCGTACCAGTGCGCCATCTTTGGCGCAAAATCCTGCGCAGGAGCTTGTGCAAAGGTCCGAGACGGCACCGGTGGACTACGGTGTGCCTTATTTGAAGGATTTGCTGGCTAGCGGAATGGTCGTGGTCGCCACGGATTACCAAGGCCAGGGGGCACCCGGAGTGCACCAATATGTGGTTGGCAATACTGCCGCTCGAAACGCGCTGGATATCGTGCGGGCAGCCCGTCATTTTGAACCAGCTCATGCTGGTTCTGAATTTTTAACCTTGGGCTGGTCGCAGGGTGGCCATGCAGGCCTGTTCGTTGGTGAAGAGCAACCCACCTATGCCCCGGAACTAAATCACCTTGGCGCAGCGGTTATCGCTCCGGGTGCCATTCCCGTTTCGAAACCGATGAACATTCCGCATATTTATGTCCTGGCACGGGCATATCGTGATGCCTACAAGGTGGATCTAAATGAATTCACCGAAGAAGGTAAAAAACTTGTTGATTTGGCAGGCGAAGTTTCTGTGACGCGTGTCTTTCGAGCTTCTCTTGAGATGAAGGGGCCTTTCATCAAGCCGGAATGGAGTGAGAATTTTAAGCGTGCTTTGGAACAAAACATCCCTGGAAAAAGGAAGTCCAAGGCTCCCATTTTGGTGGTGCAGGGAACCGTGGATAATCTTGTGAACCCCGAGGAAACCCGTGCTCTGCTTCCACGCGCCCTGGCAAGCGGCAACACCATGAAGGTTTCCTGGTACGAGGGGAAGGGGCATCGCGATGTGATTGAGCCGGCAAGAAAAGAGATTGTCCAGTGGTTCCAAGACCGGCTTCAGGGAAAGCCAGCCCAGTCTGATAAGCAACAATAAATCCAAATCATGTCCCGGTGGTTTATTTTTTGAGATACCCAATGAGGGTCTATGAAGATATGCGAAGCTTGATGCTTGTTGTTGCTGGCATGGTGGGATTTTCCCTACTTCATTCCCCGGTGAAGTGCTTGGGTGTTTGCTTAGGCCATGGTGATCACCAGCGCAGTCTTATGGTGGATGGTATCAAGCGAACCTATCTTGTTCATGTGCCAAAAAGCTATGCTCCGGATAAGCCAACTCCCGTGGTACTGGCCCTCCATGGTGCCGCCATGAACGGGTCGATGATGGTTTGGTTTAGCGGCCTCAGCAAAAAAGCCGATGAGGCTGGTTTTATCGTGGTTTACCCCAGTGGTACGGGAACCGGGCCGTTTCTCACCTGGAATGCCGGTGGATTCCAGGGAAGGATGGCCGAGGGAAGGCCGGATGATGTGAGATTTGTATCCAGCCTACTAGATGACCTTGCCACGGTTTGCAGCGTGGATTCCAAAAGAGTCTACGCCTGTGGCATGAGCAATGGTGGAATGATGTGCTACCGGCTTGCCGCTGAACTTTCGGATCGAATCGCTGCGATCGCCCCGGTTGCTGGCACCATCGCCATCGGGGAAAGCAAACCAAAAAAGCCAATACCCGTGATGCATATCCATGGATCCAAGGACACCATTGTTCCCTTTGAGGTCAAAAAAGCTAACAAGCCACCTTTCATGCAATTGAAAAGTGTCATGGAATCGGTGGATGTCTGGGTGAGGCTGAATGGTTGTGAAAGTGACCCTGTGAAAGAAACAATTTCAATGGATCCTTCGGATTTGAAAGTAACCCGCAGCATTTACGGCGGCGGAAAAGATGGATCCGAGGTGGTGTTGGTGGTGGTCGAAGGGGGAGGGCACACATGGCCCGGACAGCAACCACCCGTGGGCTTCATTGGCAAATCCACCAAAAGTGTATCTGCCAACGATCTCATATGGGATTTCTTTAAAAGGCATTGGATGCGCTAGTTTTATTCTGATAGGTATTTGACAGGGCGCCTGAGTCAAAAAGTTTTCTTCACAATCGGTTTATGATGCTGTCCAGAGTCTCTTCATCACTTGGATAGTTGGAATGAAGGAATTGCCTGAGAACGATGGGAACACCGTCCATCCTGTAAGCGGTTCCAGGGCGGTGGATGCCATAGATCGCAGTGGTGAAACGAACCGCTGGGGAAATAAAGGTGTCAACCGCGGGGTAATCAAGGGTTATCACAGGGATTTTGCCAAGCTGCTCCCTTGCTTTTTCAGAAAACCGCTCCGTTCCCTCGCTTCCCACAAACAGGCACAAGTCCACATCGCCGCGCTCAAGCATGGCCTGTGCTGAAAATTCCCCCGGGTTGTAGCGGGGGAACCCGCGGGAAAAATTGACGCTGAAGGGATAGCCGGTCTGCCAGGCAAGCACCTTATCTGCTCCGGTGACATCGCCGAGAATTCGCATCGGGCGGGCGCAAAAACGGGTGAAGCGGTTCATATCCCTCACCAGCATCAGCAGTGCTTCCACATTGTGCTGGCCACCGCCGGTCATGCTAAGTCCAAGCCCGAAAAAAACCACCCCAAACCTGCATGATTTCATCCGGTTTGCAAGGTCCCCAAGCAATTCCATGGGCATACCCGACTGGTATTCCGCAGGTATGGGCAACCCAAGCACAAGGTTGCGGAGGATCACCAGCATTTCAAAGTCCCTGCCCGGTTCCACCATGATGCTCAAGTCCGCCATGGCGCTGGTTTGGGTGGCTTTGGCATCCACAACGACCATGGTACGATCCTTCCTGCCATGGGGAATAAAACGCCCCTTGGGGAAAATCGAGTACCGTTCCATGTGCCTTGGGTGAGTTTTTACAGGATCTACCCCCCAAAAAATCACCAGATCAGCCCGGTTTTTCACTTCACCCAAAGTGCAGGTGACCTCGCCAACTTCCTGCAAAGCCATGATGGATGGTGCATGGCAAAGTGAAGCAGTGGTATCAATCGTGGCGCCAATTTTTTCGGCAAGAGCAATCGCGGATCTTTGCCCATCCGTGCTGCTGCGGGAAAGGCCGTAAATCAGGGGTGCATCTGAAGCTTGAATCAGTTTTACCGACTCATCAACGGCTTTTTGGAAGCTGGTTTCTTTGCCGGAAATGCTGGCGCTTGGCGGTTGGGTTTTCCCCTGTTGCAGGAACCATGGTTGCGCCAATCCGCAGACATTCTGAACATCAGAAACGCCGTTTTCTTCCACGTGGATTTTCAAATCATCGCAGACACATCCGCAGACCGTGCAGGCAATGTTTTCAACAATCTTCAAATTTTAGGCTCCGGTTTGATAACTCTAAAATTCTATTCCATAATTACCATTTTTTGGAAAACCTTGTGCCATTTACGTCATTTGCAGTGTCGAAATTCCATGGAATCAGAACACTCGTTCCCTTTAGTAGCAATTTGGACATATTATTAATTAAGAGGAAATACATAAATTTCATCAAAGGGTTTTATTATAATTTTTGATTTAAATTAATTTGGATTTTATACCCATCCAATATAAGACCCAATTAACAAATAAAAATCTCATTTTTTATGGTTAAAATGCGCAATCCTGGGAGAATTTTCAGGTTATAACAATTGTTTATTTTTGAATGTGGGTTATTATTTATTTTCGGCAAAATCAGTGACTTCCTGGTAAATATGTATCGATCCAAAGCTACAGAAGTATTTTATAAAGGCTTCTGTTGGAACCATATTTTAGAAAGCTTCTTAAAATGTATCATTTTCTTAAAAGCATTAAGGCCTTTGCGTTTCCCCAGAAAAAGTTTAATAGAAAAAGTCTTTTCAAAAGACTGGATCTTCTAGGTTTGGAAGAAAGAATTATGCCCGCCAATTTTGTGGTTTCAAACCTGAATGATTCAGGTGCAGGGTCCCTAAGGCAGGCAATTTTAGATGCTAACGCTGCTGGATCTAATGATACCATCACCTTCAGTACAATCGGCACCATAACCTTGGGCTCGGGATTGCCGACGATCGCAGCCACGTCCTCCGCCGGTGCGCTCACGATCACGGGTCCTGGTGCTGGGACGCTGACGATCACAGCCAACAATGGCAACTTCCGTGTTTTCGAGGTGGTGAGCGGCGGGAATGCGACGCTCTCCGGCATGACGGTTACCGGTGTGAACAGCACGGGCTACGGTGCCATTAGAAACTCTGGAACGCTTGTGATTGATGATATTGCCGTTTCGAACAACTACGCCAGCATCGGCGCCGCTGGCATCCTCAGTCAGTCCGGCAGCACGCTCACGGTCACCAATTCCGTGATCGCAAACAACACGACCCCGTCCTACGGCGGGGGGCTCCGCGTCCATGGCACCACCACGATCACTAACACGGTGATCAGTGGCAACGCGGCCGGCAGCGAGGGGGGCGGCGGGCTCTACAACTTCTCCGGCAACGTCTCGATCTCCAGCTCCACGATTCGCGGCAACCGCACCGGGGCAGGCGGGGGCAACAACTGGGGTGGGGGTCTCGCGAGCACTGGCACGATGACGATTGACGCCTGTGAGATTTCTGACAATTCGGCGACAGGTGACGGCGGCGGCATCTATAGCAACAATACGCTCACCATCACGAATTCCACCATTTCGGGAAATCGCTCCCAAGGACTAGGCGGTGGCATCATCAACGGCCGGACGCTCTCGGTCACCCAGAGCACCGTCGCCGACAACACCGCGGCGGCCGGCGGCGGTATCTACAACAGCTATATCTCGAGCTGGGTGACGCTCAGCAACACGATCCTGGGCGACAATCGCGGCGGCGACTACGGTGCCTCATTCGGGTCGGACACGAACGGCGCGTCCACCAATAACCTCGTGACCCAGGGCGCCTTCGCCTGGGCGACGACGGTCACGAGCGGGCAGCTCAATCTGGGCGTGCTGCAGAACAACGGCGGCCCGACGCGGACGCAGGCGCTCGTGACCGGCAGCGCCGCTATCAGCAGCACCGTGCTCGGCACGCCCACGCTCGACCAGCGGGGCTTTACCCGCACGACCGCCGACATCGGCGCCTACTCCTACAACTACACCGGGGCCGACGGGCTCGTCGTCAGTCAGAACAACGAAAAACAGGTCGTGCTCACGCTGCCGGCGACCGCCAGCCTGTCCGACCTGCAGGTGGCCTACGACTCCGGCGCGAACACGGTGACGATCACGCCGGTCGCCGCTGGCTTCACGGGCGCCACGACGTTCGTGCCCTCCGGTGGGATCGGGGGCATCACGGCCGGCACGTCGGGCAGCAACAAGACGGTGGTCGTGGACCTGGCGACGCAGACCGCCTTCGGTGGCATCGCCGTGGTCACGACGTCGGGCACCGGGGCGACGACGCTCTCCGGGGCCATCGATCTGAGCCTGATCACGGGCGGTGCGGCCAATCAATCGATCACCTTGAGCACGCTCGGCGGCGCTGCCAGCACGAGCAGCCTGTCATTCTCGAGCGCCATCAAGGCCAAGGGCGCGGGCAGCGTGACGCTCGGGGCCGGCTCGATCAGCGGGTCGGCCACGCTGGTGGCGAGCAGCGTCAGCGCGAACGCGGCCACCGGCATGACGCTCGCCACCCAGGCCACGGGATTCGGCCGGATCGGCAACCTCGCCTCCGGAACGACGACGATCACCCAGACCGGGTCGGCGGTGCTGTCGGCGGTCGTCGTCAAGGGCGACCTCGCGCTCACCTCCACCGGTGCGATGACGCAGGCCACCAGTGGTGTCGTGTCGGTGACGGGAACGAGCGTCTTCGACTCGGGTGGTGCCGCCGTGACGCTAAGCAGCGCCCTGAATGACTTCGGCGGCGGGGTGACGGTAAATTCTTCGGCCTCCTCAGTTTCGCTGCGGGACGCGAACGCTCTCACGATTAGTTCCCTATCGCTGGCCACGAATGCCGCCGTGACCGCGGTCGCCGGCACGACGCTGGTGATGCCCGCGGGTGGGATCAGCACGGGCACGGGCAACATCGACCTCCAGGCTCTCGGCAGTGTCCTTTCCACTTCTGGCACGATCACAACCACAAGCGGATCGGTGTCCCTCTATGGTGGCAGTGGCCTGACGATCGCCAACAACATCACCTCCACATCGGGAAGTATCTCCCTCACGGGATCCGGAATGGGAGTCAACGCGGGCGTTACCGTCAATGCGGGCAGCGGCACAATCCTCCTCGACGGTAACGACGGGAGCATAACACTTGCCGGGGCGTTGACGACGACGAGCAATGCCGGTGATGTCATTGTGATCCGAGATGCCAGCACGGTATCCCTTGGTAATATTACCACAGGCGCCACCGGCACGCTGCGGCTCGGGTATGGCGATGGTTACTCCGGCAAGGACAACGGGGATCGCATCAGCGGCCTCGTCACGCAGACGGGGGTCATCACGGCCGGCACGCTCACGGGCTACGTTGCCGCAGGGGCGACGCTCACGGCAGCGAATGCGATCGGCACGATCAGCGGGCTGACGAGTTCCCGCCTGAGCGGGAACTTTACGCTCTCGAACACCGTCAGTCTGTTGGTGTACTCGTTCACCAACCAGTGGGGCAACTCCGCGTTCGCGACGACGGGCCAGTTACAGTTCTTTAGCATCGCGACCGACAACCGCAGTTTGAGCTTGACCGGCGTCGGGGTCAGTGCGAGTCAGGCGAACTCTTCCATTTGGTCTAAAGACATTACTGTTAACGGAGGTGCCGGTACTATCGCGATGGGAACACGGCTCGCGCTTAATGGTACACTCGTGCTCAACAACACAGGTTCTTTTGATGTGTCTGCCAATGTATCGGGAGACTTTCCTGGTGACGGATGGGTGCGTTTAGGAACTTCGAACATTGGTGGCAATCTCTCGCTATCTGGCCATGGTATCTCACAGACCGGTATTTTGACAGTGGGCGGGAATGCCACGTTCACAACTAATGTATCAGGCTACGACATCGATCTTGGATCCTATTCGAATGATCTTGCCGGTACGGTGACGGTGAACTCGGCCGGCAATCTCCGCGACTTCAAGCTTCGTAACGTGAACGCGTCAGCCGGGACGATTACGAATCTGACGAATTCGGCAGCCACGCAACTGCGCGACCTGACGATTAACTACCCCAATGCAGCGTATGAACTTCCTACGCTGCGCCAATCAACGCTTCGAAATGTTTCGGTTACTGCGGGTGGTGCAATCACGCAAGCCAGCGGTGGAATCACACCGACCGGTACATCGAGTTTCACGACGGGCAACTTTGCGATCACACTGAACGATGCGGCAAACGATTTTGGCGGGGCGGTTGCTTTGTCGAACAGTGGTGCCAACAATGTCGCGATCACCGATACGAATGCGATTGGTTTCGGGGCAACCAGCGTGGGTAGCGGCACCTTAACCGTAACAGCAGTTGGTATCACGCAAACTGGTGCGATCACCCAGGCTGCCTCTGCAGGCACAGCAACCTTTAACGCTGGAGCAGGGGTTATAACTCTTGCCAACGCAGGCAACAATTTTACCGGTTCGGTAATCTTGAGTAACTCTGGTGCGAACAATGTCGCCATTACAGATACCAGTGCGATTGATTTTGGAACATCAACTTTAGGCAGTGGTACCCTTATTGTAACCGCCGCAGGCATTACCCAGAGTGCTGCGATCACCCAAGCTGCTGGTGCTGGTGCTGCAACATTTAACGCAGGTTCAGGGGTTATCAATCTTTCTAACTCTAACAACGACTTCACCGGTTCGGTAAGTTTAAATTCCACGGGCGCTACCGTGTCCATCAAAGATGCTAATGCGCTAACACTTGCCAGTCCCACGCTTGGTGCCAACACGGGAATAACCGCCGTAGCAGGAACAACCCTTACGCTTTCTGCTTTCAACCTAAGCACTGGCACAGGTAACATCGAATTCCAATCCCTTTCAGGATCCCTTGCAACCAATGGCACCTTAACAACATCCTCCGGCACAGTGTCTTTAAAAGGATCTACCGGGGTGACTATTGGTTCCAGCATCACCACATCTGGCAATGTCTCGGTTCTTAGTACAGGTGGTAGCATCAATGGGGCTGGTCTGGTAACGACTCCAACAATCACGCTGACTGCAACTGCTGGTATTGGCAACATGACAGCCCTTAATTTGGCGGCAGCAACGATTGCGGCCGATTCAACCGCCGGTCCGGTCGCGATTACAAATGCGCTTGGTTCAGCGGTCACAGTGACGTCGCTCACATCGACGGGTACCAGCACAAATAATCCAACTGGCCCGCTGCTCTCGTTCACCCAGGCGGGCGGCGGCACGGTCACGTTCAACAAGGTGTCGTCGGCGGGTTCGGATGACGGCTACGGATTGATCTCGCTGGTTAACACGGGAGTGGGTGGCGGAATCACCGTCGCGGGTGGATCCGGCGTGGTAAGCCGTACAGGTTCCACCATCACGCTTCAGACAACCCAAGGAGGGAACATTCTGGTCAACACCCTCATCGATGCGAATATTGGTGATGGCAGAGTTGAGCTTTTTTCCAACGGGTTGATCAGCGTCCCAGGTCTCATCACGGGTGGGGAAGCGCTTTTGCAAGCTCAAACCGGGATAGACGTTAATGCGTCGATGCCCTTCGGTTTCGGCACGATCATCTCGCCCTCCGGCAATATTAAGATTAATAATCAATTCGATATTGGTGTGCAGAATGCCATCTCGACGGACGGCGATGTCACGTTCATTGCGGGTGGTAACATCATCTTGCTACAGTCAATCACGACCACTGGATCTGGAAAAAAGGTCACACTCACGACCACAGGCGGCTCTATCGTCCAACAGTCAGCGAGCGTAATTGTTACGGCTGATAACGTAGACCTGAACGCTTCCACAGGCATCGGCTACAGCCCAAACTCCGGCCTTGCTCCCTTTTACCCGCTTAACCTTGCAGCCTTCTTTGTCTCGGCGGACACTACCACCGATGCGATCGACATCAACAACACATCAGGCGCTGCCGTCTCTGTCACATCGCTTACGACCTCCGGTTCCGCGGCGATCACGTTTGATCAGACTGGGGCAGGTGGGATTGGGGTCGACGGTCCTGTAACCACTGGCACCGGTGCCATTACAATAACTTCACAGCAAGGCATGATCGGTTCTGGGATTATTACCCAGGCAGCAGGTGCTGGTGCAGTAACTTTAAATGCTGGCACGGGTGCGATTACTCTTACAAATTCCAGTAATAACTTCACTGGACCCGTAAGCCTCAGCAATAGTGGTGCGAATAATGTTGCCATCACAGACACTAATGCGATTAGTTTTGGAACATCAAACCTAGGCACTGGAACTCTTACCGTAACAGCGGTGGGTATCACCCAGAGCGGGGGGATCACCCAGGCATCTGGCGCAGGAGCAGCGAGTTTCAATGCTGGAAGTGGTGTTATCACCCTGACCCAGTCCAACGACTTTACTGGATCTGTAACGCTGAATTCCACGGGTGCAAGTGTTGCCATTATGGATGCGAACGCACTTACGCTGGCCAGCCCAACTCTTGGCGCCAACACGGGTTTCACCGCGATAGCAGGCACTACCCTCACACTGCCGGCTTATAACTTCAGTACAGGCACTGGAAATATCGATTTGCGATCCCAATCCGGAACCCTTGCAACCAATGGAACCTTGACAACCTCTTCAGGCACGGTCTCCCTGACAGGTTCGGCAGGTTTGACGATTGGCCATGATATCAACACATCAGGGGGAAGCATTACTTTCTCAAATGCTGTAAGCCTTGCCACAAATGTCACGTTAAACACGGGAGCGGGGAATATTCTCTTTGCCGGCTCACTGAATGGTGCACAAGTCCTTGGAATAAACGCTGGTTCTGTAACGTTCACGGGAGCCGTCGGTGGTTCGACCCAGCTTTCAGCCCTTAATATCAACGGTGCCAACGATGTTTCTATTGGTGCTGCCATGAAAGTGACAGGTGCGATAAGCATTACAAGTAATCCAGGGGTGGATGTTTATTTGGGCACGGCAGGTTCAGGTTTAAGCCTAAACGATGCTGAGCTTGACTTCATCACAGCCGCTGGTTCATTGGACATCACAGCCGCTGGTTCAGGCATTATTGCCGTGAATGCTGTTTCAGGCGGCGGAACGATAAACGGAATCACAACATTGACCGCAAGCGGAACAGGAGTGACCTTTGAAAGTAATGATTCTTTATTTGATAACCCCTTAACGGTGGCTAGCGCCGCAACCATAGCTGGCGTAAATGTTGCCACCTCTGGTGATATTTTGCTTTTCAGTAACACGGTTGCATTGATAACCGGTTCATCTGTAATTAATACCACCGCTGGTGGCTTAGCAAATGGTGCAGCTATCACCTTCGGTGCTGGCATTACAGATGGAGTTAATTCCTTTAACCTGGATCTAAATGCGGGAACAGGTGGAGCGATCACGGGTACAACGGTCAACATCAGCAACTTGACCATCACCAATGCTGCATCTGCGTCTTTCACCGGAGTAGTCAATGTGGATGATTTGATTACCACGGCGAATCCGTACTCCGTCAGCATGACAGGCACAAGCAACAGCTTTGTTGCGAATGTGGACTTCTTAAACACCGGTCTAGTCACCCTGGGTAACGGAGGTGACACATTCGCCTTTGATGGTGGTTTGAACTTCACGGGGAATACGGTGTCGAGTGTGGGAGGAGTGATCAGAAGTTCCGGGGATGTGATTGATTTTGGGACAGGTGGCGTAACCTTAAACCAGAACAGCAACGTGGATACGACCAATGGGGGTGTTTCAGGTGTAGGAGCCGGGATAGTATTTGGAGCTGGAATTACCGATGGTGTTAGCTCATACAACCTAGGTTTGGATGCGGGAACAGGTGGAGCAATCACGGGTACTTCGGTCAACATCAGCAACTTGACCATGACTAATGCCTCATCTGCTGCTTTCACCGGAGTAGTCA
>Ga0255178_1000106_pt1 | contig 40359 bp, 58 predicted proteins | sample Atl_Atlam_RepC_8_FD_183019 | JGI IMG/M metagenome (GOLD analysis project Ga0255178, IMG submission 183019) | Freshwater microbial communities from Altamaha River, Georgia, United States - Atl_Atlam_RepC_8d | ecosystem: Environmental > Aquatic > Freshwater > River | place: USA: Georgia...
TCACTAATTTGAATTTGTGCCATGATTAATTCTCCAAACGTTGTTCAACAAGATATTTAATTACTAAGTCACCTACTGATGCAAGGTCTGCCCCAAACATTGTTTTGTATGGTTGAGTTTCGTAGTTCCCAAAATGCACTAGAAAACCGTTTTCGATTTTGCGCACTTTAAATTCTGCAACAATTTCAGGATCTAGCATGTTCGTTCTCCAAAACTTCAATTAGTTTATCTATGTAGTGTTTGCCTTTTTTAATCTCCTGTAGTTCTTCATCTTTTGTGCCCATGCGCATGACGTACTTCAATGCCCCGCCACGGTAGTAGCCAATCTGTTGGTCAATAGGCCAAGTGTCCACTACATCCCACGGTTCGATTCCCATGTTTTTGTAGTGATCCCCGCCAATTTGTATGTCGTTTGCTTTTGTCATGGTTATTCTCTACTTGCGATTGTGTACGTATATTTTTAGTTCTTCTACTGCTTCGCTTTGTATGTCGCTACATACCACAAACTTTCTTCGGATGCTTAACGCCATGATCGCCACTGCCGTGTTGATTAAGTTGGACAAGTCTTCTGATTTGTCTAGGTCTTGCAGGCTTGTTGCTTGATGGATAAGTTGCAACAGGTCTTGGGTATTGATGGTTCGGCTCATAGCAATGCTGGCTCCGATTCATATACTTTCTCCTTCATGTTTTTTGTTTCTTGTTTGGCAGTTTTCTTAAAGTATTTGGCTACTAACTTTCGCTCATCTGCGGTTTTGAAAGGCCAGTTCCATCGTTCCCATGTGAGGCCGCTTGGGTGCTTTCCTTTTTCTTCCTGCGCCATGCGTATAACCTTTCTTTTTCACATTGTTTACAGTTGCTCGTCTTACCCATAAGCCCGCGAGGTGCGTTAAAAAATTTGCTCAAGGGCAGTTCTTGCTTGCACATCTTGCACGGTTTAGTAATTTCTTCGTCCATCGTCATTCTCCTTGTTCATAAATATCAATCATTAAACCAATGTTCCCAAGTGTGTAGCCGATAAACGCTATCGTTAAACCCACTCGGTGTAACCGAAAAAAATAATTTCCTGACTGCCACAGATATAGCAACATGGCTAAAAACAATGGCAGCATTGCATACAGTATTGAGTTCATCTGTTCTTCTCCTTTAGTTCTCGGTCAGTCATCGCTGTCCTCCAACGCCCGTTCTAACGCTCTAATGTGCTGAGATTTGTCCGCAGATTCTTTAGTTAATTGCCATATTTGATTTCGTAACGCTTCGATCAGTGCTTCTTGCTCCAAGCACTTTAGGCATACTTCTGACATTTAATTCCCCTTTGTAAAAATTAGTGTTCTTGTTTTTTCTAATGCTAACGTCGCCCTGCTTTACTAGTTCTTGACAGGATCGTAAGACTGTTTGTTTTGTGCATAAAAAATATTCGGCTATTTGTGTAGCCGAATATGCGCGTTTTCTTTCTAGCAAAAATTTATGTATTCGCTCTTTATACATTCCTATTATCCTGCTTGTCAAACACCCATCCGCGAATAGCGCCTGCTTGAGCACGAATATCAGTTGTAACTTCTACGATCTTTATGTAATCAGGACTGCCACAAGGGGACATAAGGTTGTTAAGTTCTCTTGCAAGCGCGTTTAACCGCACAGTTGCTTCTGCGGGATCAATCATTGGGCTATCTCCTATTGCATGGAGTGACCATTATACATTAGCCCCGGACATACGTGCAATAACTGCGGCAGCATGGATTTCCTCAGTGTTTATGCCTGCTAAGATTGATGCTGCGCTTGACTCCGACTTCTCGGCTTTGGCCGCCTTACGCTCAACTCGGGCAATAAATTCGTTAGGTATGTATAACTTAAGATCAGGCCACAACTTCAATGCTTCGTTAAGTGACTTGCAGTTATCTAAGAAGTCGTAGACTTGCTTTGCAACTTTCTCCCAACGCTGCAAAATTTCGGAACGCTGCTTGGCCTTAGTAATATGTTCGTTAATAATATCTAGGGGCATATCGTCGCCTGCATTGAATGTTACATACACATCAGGATAACTACCTCTGTAGATCGGCGGCAGTTTAAAGTTGCCCTCAGCACGACAATCCAGTTTGAAGTCGGGGCCCGAAAAATGAAAGTCAACCGCCTCAAACTTAGCCAGCCACTCAGATGGTATTTCTGAAAGCAAGTTCAGTTTGTTGAGCCATACTTTTTCGATAAACCAACGTTCGTTACCTGTAACAGTAATTGGGATACGACTAGTAGTTTCACCAATAGTTGCATTTAGTTCAGCGTTTCGCATCGTGTGGATTTGATTGCGCACTGCTGAAGTAAGATTTGCAGAGATACCCACGAAAGCCATAATTACTCTCCTCTATTAAGAATGATTACTTCATTGGTTGTTTCTATCCATACCTTAGCCCCACAAGACAAGGGGTTATCGGGCCGATACACTATTTTGCAGGGCCCCAAAATTTCAACTTCATTGCCATACTGATTACTCTTGTAGGTTTTAACCGTCAACACGGGCTTGCGTTCACCTGGAGTAACTTTACTGTTGCTTTTTATGTTGTGCTGGTTGACATGAACGATTGTTTTCATTGGCTACCTTTCCACTACAAATGTCATCTTCCCTCCAAACTGCACAGTTGTAAGTGCTTTATCTAATCTATCGGCTAGCGTTTCTTTCACAGATGCTTTAATTCGTTCGATTAGTCCGCTTTCTTGCATATGCTGGTAAGTCTGTTCTTCCAAGTGATAATAGTAAATGTTCCCATTTTCTCGACTAGAATTTTTCTCTAGTCTCTGAATAGGCCATTCCCTTCCGGTTTCCATTCGTTGCGCAACTGCATCAGCATACAACACAGCATATACTTCGTCGTATACCGCTTTATCGTGTAGATGCACAAGCCGAACACAGGATTGGTCAATGTAGTTTCTCGGTAACTCGTAAAACTCAGATACTTTGTCGTATAACTTCCGTGCGTGGCTGCGATAACCGCCCGCATGACCTTCGGGGTAGTTTTGAAGCGCCTTACTAACTTTGCTGCGAACACGGTCTGTTACTTTTTCAAAGTCTATAGTAATCTCTGTTGTCGCGCCCATGATGCTAAAGGAACGTGCTGCGTCCCACACATCACATAGGTGCTTAGATTTTACTTTTCTATTCTTGCTATTGTCAGTGCCCATGCTTTTGCCACCTCCAAGTCGTTAAATTGGTTAATTACACTTGCTCCGGGCGTATATACTTTTGCAAACCATTGTGGATCGCCCACATCAGGAAAAAACCGAATAATTTCTGCTGCTGCACTCCATCTGTCAGGCTGATACAAAGCATATGCACCCCACTTGTCTACCCAGTGCCACCCAAGCGGTTCGTCAGAAAACGGATTTGTCTCTGCCATTTGCCTAAAATCCAGTGAATGTTGCATTTACTGTTCCAGTTCAAAGTGGATCGTTTCGCCCACGGGAGAAGTTTTGTCCGAGGATATGCACCACACTTGCGGGAAACTAAACTCGTCAGGCTTAGGAAAGTCTGTGTGCCCGTCGGTAAGTGTAACAACTACGTCAGGTTCAATTCCCTGCGCTTCGATGTAGCGTAGACCTTCGACCATGTCCGTGCCGCCTCCGCTATGATAGGTGACATTAACCTCTTCGCCGAATTCAAAAATGTCGTGCTTTTGCACTTGTGTATCGGTGTAGATAACGTGCACTCGCGTTGGGTTGCAGTCAGTCATAATGCGCTTGACATGCCCGTTGTAGTAGTCCAACTCGGTGCGGCTTACAGATCCAGATATATCTACTTGCAGGACAACTTCACCCATTGTAGGCATCTTGCCTGTGCTTGGCAGATACATACCCTGTCCAATGAAGCGGCGATTGGGGCGCAACCATGTGTAGTCGTTGTTGGTCATGCCGTTCATGTATCGCTCAAGATGGTCATACCAAGGGGTTTTGACGTTGATAAACTCAGCCACAATCTTGGCTAACTGCCCCGGCAACTTGCCATGCGCCTTGGCTGCTTGCGCTGCTTGTGCAATCTCGACCTTGGCTTGGGCTTCGATCTCTTGCATTTCAGACTCGGTTAGTTCCTCGTATTTAATATCGTCGCCAAGTCCGTTATCGAATTGAGGCTTACCGCCTCCCCCGCCTCCCCCATCGTCGTTGTCAGGAAGTTCATCGTATATCTGCTCGGTAGTTTTATCTTTTGACCCCGGCATATCTACAGTGTGAGGGATTTGCTCGCCAACTTTGCAGTCATTAAGCATGTCGTTTATCCAAGCATCACCCGCATAGTTCCACTTCTTATGATCTCTATGCTTGCGGCGCATAGCGTGTTGACCGATGACATGCCCAATCTCATGACATAGACCCCATACAACTTGGGGCACAGTTAGCGATTCAACAAAGTCTGCGTTGTAATAAATATCCCCACGGGCATTGACTGCTAGCGTGGGGATTGTTTGGTCTTCGATTAACTGCTTACGTAACAGAATACTACTAAAGAACGGGTGGTCAAGGACTATCTGCGCCTTCGCTTTGTCCAACTTCGACACGGATTTCATCAGTAAGTTCTCCATCTTCGTGGTTAAGAAAGGAAGCACCGCCTCTACCATTTTTTCTCATTATGGCAGTGCCTATGATTAGGCCAATAAACAACCGTTGTGCAGTATGCACAAACTTTGTAGCCTGTTTGTGGTGGTGCTGATAATACACGGCAGCGAGCGTCGCACCTAACGCCCACACCAACAGAAACAACTCAGCCATACTAAACATACTTACACCCCCATGAATGCACCCATCTGCTTGGCAATATCGTCCAACTTCTTCGCGGCTTGCTCACGAACGATTGGGGATTCACGTAGCCATTGCTTATGCTCGTTGTAAGTTCCCATCGTCTGTTCAAGTTCCTTGATAACTTGCACCATCTCTGGGTTGTCGTCAAGCATTAGTTTGCGTGCTACCTCTAGCCCTTCAAGGACATTCTCTACCGCCGAGTCACGGAACACAGACTTCTCAGTCCCGATGGGGCGGTTAAGTTTATCGATCAAGTGTTTGAGGGGTTCAAGCATACGGCTAACCACGTCAGTGCGTGCTAACTTCTCGACGTCCTGCATGGCTTGCACAAAGTTCTGCACATCTTCGTCACTAATATCGAACAGGAAGTGTTTGCGATCCGGCAGGGGTAGGAATCTCAGATCAAATCCCATACGTGTGGCAAACTCATTCGCCGTGGGATAGTCCTCAACCTTGGCCCTTGGTGTAGAACCCTGCGCCACGGCACTCGCACTGCGGAAAGCAATGTCAAGTTGCACATACTTATCCCAGTCGGGCAGGAACTTGGCGAGCAACCCGTCAACCTTGGCAATCAGCGAGCGCATTGTGGTCGTGTAGTCCATATACATATTGTTGGGCAGAATGCGTGGGCCCTTGTCCACATACGGAATCGTATGCGTCTTGTGGTATGTATACACCTCACTCATCGCGGACAACAACTCGTTGATCGGATTGTCCTTATCCCTAAACAACTTACTGTTGACCACAAGGCTGGCATCGTCCATCTGTGCTTGAATGATCGCCTCTGCCGTTTGGTCACGCCGTGTCAAGTTAGCCCTACGTGTTGTAAGTTTGACAAGCATGGCCTTTTCATTTAACTGCGTTACTTTTGGTTCAGTCATCTGCCATTCTCCTAGTTATCAAAAAAGTATACGAACCGCCAACTCTGCGGTGATCCGGGCTCTGTTGGCATGCAGTGAATGTAGCGATCCATCAGATACGCCCAAAACATCGGGCCATGAGGGCCGTTTAATCTATGTTCTGTTTCCTCTGCAATGCGCTCGTCGCTTAAGCAATGCCGAAAGAACAACTCCATAAACTCATCAGCGTAGTGCCACGAATGACTATGCGCATCACCTTCCCACGAATCAAAGAACGCTTGGGTAAGTGGCGCAAGATCGTCGGGTATACCTCTGGGTTCGGGCCCTTCACCGCGCACTCCTGCAAGCGCGGCAAAGAACTCATAGTTTCTATCTTCGATACCCCACCACCCAACGCCGCGTGGCTTAAGTGCTTCTCTCGGTATGGGTATGGCGGTTTCAAGACGTATACCATCAAGCGGTATACCTGTGAACTGATTAACTGTTTGCCAGCAGTCAATGTTGCGCTCAGGTAGAACTACTCTGCGCTCTAGGTGTATATGAATGTCGCAGCCCATGTTAGATCATCACCTTAGAATTCTGCACGGCCCAAGTAACAAATGCTTTGGTTGTCTTAATCTCGGGGCACAGTTTCATGGCATCGGCTACGCACATCACCTGGAACTCTGGCTTAAGTCGCGCCACATATTCCGCAACTCTGTCGAAGTTATCCTTAGACACCCGATGAGCAAGCGCACCAGTCAGCGCATACAGAACTGCTGGATCGTTCGGAACTTCTGCCTTGGCAGGGTTCATAATCAGCGCGTCAATGTTGGGTAACGATTGATATACCTTGCGAAACCCAGTGTATTCGGCTGCTGCACCTTCGCCCACATCGCCTGCTACGTTGCTAAAGTAAACATCAGTAGGCAAGTCATCAGGGATTTGGCTTACTCGCTCCCAGTTGCGTGGTGTTGGGCATACTTTGTCAGGGTCAAACGAACTCAGCAAGTTAGGTCTAAAGCGTAAGAACTGAATCAGTATGGGGTCAATGCTATTCTCTAGCGCCCACTGCGACCAATCGTCAATGTTCTCGGTGTATTCAAATGTCCGGACACGACCGCGCAACTTAGACACGACACGATTTGCACCCGACTTGTCTTTTGTCCGATTGCCCGTCGCGATGATGTAGGTCTGTTGTGATAGGTGTAACTTCCCCACTCCTCCGTTGTAGACCAGACCGCACAGTGCGTTCTGCATCGGCGTTGTTGCATCGGATAACTCGTCAAGGATCAGGAGGTTGCGACCCGTGGACAGACACGCCAACTCCTCGGGCGGTTTCCATGACGTATATTCGCCGGTGTTGTTGGGCGTGCCAAGTAAGTCAACAGGCTCTCGAAGTGATGCGAAGAATAACTCTACATGGTCAAACCCCATCTCCCTACCAACTTCTAGCGCAAGTGCCGACTTGCCTCCGCCGGGCGCACCCTCAATGTAGGGCACAACTTTGTTGGTTGTCTCAAACTGTTTAACAATAGACAACTTAATGTCTGAGTATTTCATATGGTCATTCTCCTAGTTATATTAGTCGGACAGTAGTTCTTTGATACGCCTGCGGATATGCTCGCGCACCTCGACTGGTGGTTTGCGATCCATCTGTGGTGTGAATGTGGGGAGAGGCACAAAATACTTCGCCATTTCCTCACGCCTTGCTGCTTGACGCTTACGTCTGAGAATCTGCGCGTCAAGTAAAACCTTATCGAATACGTTCATAGTCCTTCTACCTCCTCGGGCACTGTGTGGCTAAACCGTATAGTCATACCCATATCTTTGGCAAGTTTGAGTGTCTGCGCAGTCAGCGTTTCCGTGCCTGCTATGTGGGATAGCATCTGCGCTTTGTCATTGATCGGGTAATACAGGGACTTGCCATAGACTGTGCGTATCTCAACTTCAAGGTGCATAGTTCTCTCCTTAGTGTTGTGTTTCTGAGTTTTCGTCCCCGGCGATTTCCTTACCATTGAGAACAGGTGAATTAAACGCTTCTTGGTATGTCTTGAGCAGCCAAGTCATGCCTTCGAGATCATCTGCTACTGTGCATGGCTCGCAGTATCCAAGGATTGTCCCGTCGTCATCGTAGTAAACCTCGCGCAGTGCAATGCACGGATCGCCATCGTTTTCGTGGGATATATCTACAAATCTAAAGTTCCAGTTCATTTGCCACCCCTTCCAGTTAGTATGCTCGCCAGACAGAACACCAAGAAACACATCAGGATAATTGACAACGCACCGTTTAAGGCTCGCAGTAGTTCAATCATTTTTTACCCTCTAAGTGGTCAATGTATTGCCTCAACGTGAGTATGCGATGCAGCCACTCGTGCTCTGCTACAACTTCTTTGGCCTTCGATGGCGCAACCCAACCGTGTTTGGCCCATGTCTTCGTGATATCAGTCTGATCGGCTGGAACGTAGTTATTGCTGGGTCGCAACAATGACGGCTTGGAGTTCATATTTATCTCCGCTATGTGTTTACAACTTGACGTCCGACTTGGGGCCGAGCTCATCAAATGAGCCTTGTTGTATCGGTTTGGGTTTGGGCGCAGTGGCTTGTTTGCTACGTTTACGCTCCTGCTCTTCTTTACGCATATCCCACCACATCGACACGCCGATGATTACCAAGCAAGAAAAGGCAAACCACGCCGCCGATTGAGCCGTTATGTTTGGGTCAGGTTGCATGGCCTAGTCCTTAGGTAAGTTCGGGTGTGATGCACAAAAACTCTGTTACATCTGCATCAGTTTCACTATCGAATGACCGAGCGCTGAAGCGGTAGTTCCTATACTGCAAGTCTACTGCGTGCTCCACCTTGTCAACAAAGTCATCGAATTTGTCAACATCGAACGTAATTGTGAGCGGCATGGGTTTGGATCTCCTGCGTGTGATAGGTGCGGGGCCCCGCTTAGTGGTTGCCATGTTAACGGCCTCCTTTGTGCGATGAGTTGAGGTTTAGTAGCAGACTGTGATCTGTAACTACGATGTAGTTGGACTTGGGCATGGGGACAATTGTGTGCTTAACGGCTTGTGCTGCTTCTTCTCCGCATGGCATACAGGTAAAGTAAGTAGGATTTTTTTTCTCTATGCCTAGTTTCCAACGCTGGAATGGGACTTTGTTGAAGTGGCAATGTGTGCATAGATACACACGATCTTCTTCGCGTAGTTCCATTAGAAGTCTCCAAGACAGAGATAACAGAGGCCAACGATTCCTGCAAGAATGACAAAAGCATCGAGTAGGTTCATGGATAATTCTCCGTGTGTTTTGGATAAATAGAATTGGATAAATAGGAAAGTGCTTATGAATCAATGGGTTAGCAGATCGAATTATCCAAAGTGGCTAATTATCCAAAGGTTGTAGAGGCCCCCCCTATTATGCGTGTGATGCGTGCGTATATCCTCACGCGCACTATACGCACCGAGGTTCTCTCGGGAGGGGGGTATCTAAAATTATTGGATAACTAGACTAAATAGACTAAATACAAACAACAGAATGGCTACGGCAAGCCGTTTCCGGTATTTATCCAGTTTTGATGGCTATAGTGGCTATAGTCATTTTGGATAATTGCTGGATAATTAGGCAATTTTTGCCGCCATCTCCTGAACACCCTTGATTAACTCCACAACTTGGGTAAGTGTGGCGCGTTTAGCCGAGGGCACTTGGACACCATCTTTCTTGCGTATTACATACCCGCCATTCTTGGAAAGGGCGAGGTCATTGACCTTATCTTGGAACCGAGTCTCCAAGGACTCAAAGGTTGCGCGGTTTGGGATTGACACAGACTCACCCAACAATCCGGCGATGGCCTCTGCCAATGGCTGATAATTACCACGCCGCGCCGCCGATGCGATAGACCCGACAGAGAATTGCGCGAGCCCCATGCGAGCGTGTTTGCCGACTGAGCCCTTTTGCCCTGCGAGGTATGTGATGGCCTCAAAGGTTGCGCCCTGTAAAACTGACACCTTGCGCTCAGTTAAAGTCTTGCCCACTACAAGGGCCGAGGCTGGTGTGTATGATGCGACTTCGGTATTGCTGTGTGCGAGTGCGACTTGCATATTTAACTCCTCAAAGGTTGGTTGGTTTAATACATATTGCACAGGGCGCGTTTAGTCCCTGCAATTTCCGCGTTTACTTGACGCGAAATCGTGAACACCCTAGCACGCCGAGTCCGTGCAAGGTGCTTGATAACTTTGACGCTATAACCAGTGCGCGGGTCGAGAGGTTTGATGCTCGCCGACCCTTGAATGGTTCCGCGCTTGACTGTGTAAGTAGCCATGTAAGTCTCCAATAGTTGAGCAATTTGATGCACCCTGATATCAAGACGCATTAAATTGCCCGTTATTGTTCGCGGGGAGGCCTACTTCGCGCCCGCCTGTGTCGCATGATGAGTGGACTAACGCGCCCTCACCCACTTGCACTTATCCCCTCATCAACCCCGATGTCCTGCCGTAGCAGTGCGAACCCGTAGGTATCGCCGACTTTGGAGCCTGCCGGTGTGCAAGCCTATCCACAACTAGCCGTTCGACTAGCCATGTCCCCCAACTACGCGCTTTTACGAGATCCGTTGGCGATCACGGCAGGGAGATCCTAAGACCCGCGCTGTCTGCGCCTACCCTGCACCATAGGGGAAAGTGTGCCGATCTTGGGTGTGCCAGGGGGGTGGGGGGCTGGACAACGGGGGGGGGGGGGCCCCTGTCTGCTTACCTATGCCATATAACGCGCCTGGTATTTTTACCTACATACACACGTAATACATACAACCCACTTGACATACGTACACACCGCATCTATATTCCGTTTTAGGGGGTTAGCGGTAACGGCCCGGAAATGATCGCAGCGATCCTGAGATTCGAGTTGTTGTACACACCCGTTATACCCCCGCCCATTTAACTAAAAGGAGTAACAGATGAAATTAGCCGCCCTGTTTAAAGGTAAAGAAAGTTCCAAGGAAGAAAAATCCGAGAAAAAAATGTCCCCCTCGCAATACGCTCGTGGCGAAGCCATGGAGAAAAAAATGAAGGGTATGGAAAAAGGCGGTCGGTCCCAGGGATTTAACAAAGCCGTTAATGCGCCTAAAAAAGACATGATGCGCAAAGGGGCGGGGCGTGGGCGATAACCGGAACTGGAAGCGGCACAACTTCTATTTACCGGAGGACGCCGTGTCGGCGCTCAAGGCGCTGGCTGTTAAGGAGCAGACTACCTACTCCGATTTAATCCGTAAGGCGATTAAACAATTTTTGGAAGCCAATGGACGACCAAGCGCTTGAGCCGATTCAGCCCGGGAGGCTGACGGTGCCATCGGAGATGGTGGCAGAGATTGCGGCGGGGCTGGAAGAGCCTAAAGATATTGCTATGCGGTACGGCATCGCCGGTCAGGCATGGGATGACTTGAAGAATTGGACGCCGTTTCAAAATGCAGTAGCCGCGCAGAAGGCGGAATACGAGAAATCAGGGTTCACATTCAAGGTTAAAGCGAAAATGCTGACCGAAGATGTGTTCGAGGATGCATATAAACGGGCGCGATCCAGCGATGCAACCCTGCTTCAGAAGCTAGAATTCGTCAAATTGGGGGCCAAATTGGCGGATATGGAGCCGAAAAACACCCAAGCGGCGCCTACAGGACCTGCGTTTTCCATAACAATTAACATGGGTGACGAGTCTACAAAACCCAAAACCATCGACATAACGCCACAATATGTCGAAAAAACGGACGAAAATGAGCACGAAATGGTCGAAAACGAGGCAAAAACGGGCTGAAATGCCCTATTTACGATGAATCTAACATACACACCGCCGGACAGCGTTCGAGGGTTTTTACGCAGCGAATCGTTCATTTCCTTGATTGTTGGACCAGTTGGAAGCACAAAAACGACCGCTGGGATAATGAAAATCGCCTACCACGCCAAACAAATGGCCCCATGTAGGGATGGAGTGCGCAGATCCCGTGCCATATGGGTGCGTAATACGCGCGAACAATTGCGAGATACCAGCATACCGGACGTACTTCGGTGGTATCCTGATGGTCAGGCGGGCAGTTATCTGAAATCGGAATATAAATTTATATTGAGGTTTGACGATGTTGAATGCGAAATACTATTCCGAGGGTTGGACGACTCTGACGACGTCCGTAGGCTCTTATCTCTCCAAGCGTCTTTTGGTATTCTTGACGAGTTTAGGGAAATTAATCCTGATATCTTCAATGCTCTCCAAGGTCGTCTTGGGCGATATCCATCGAAACTTGATAATAGTGTTGGCTGTGTTACTGATAATGGCAAATCTAACGCGCACATATGGGGGATGACCAACCCGCCGGATATGGATACGTTCTGGGAGACCTACTTATCGGAGCCCCCGGCTAATGCGCAATGTTTTTTTCAACCATCTGGACTATCTGCTGAAGCCGACTGGCTTGAGTTCCTCCCCGAGGACTACTACGAAAACCTGGCTGAAGGTAAATCTGAGGACTGGGTCGATGTGTATATCCACGCTAAATTTGGCAAATCCCTGTCAGGACAGCCCGTATTTAGGGCGTTCGACCGTGATATTCACGTCGCAAAAAATACTCTTAATTATATAAAGTTATCAACCCACCCCCTGATTATAGGGATGGACTTTGGACTGACACCGGCATGCACAATAAACCAGATGGACCCACAGGGGCGGTTTCTTACGTTTGCAGACCTTGTATCGGAAGGTATGGGGACCCTACGGTTTCTCAGGGAGAAATTAAAACCCCTGCTGGCGAACCGATTCCCAGGTATGCCGGTTATCGTGATTGGGGACCCAGCGGGGCAGCAGCGTGCCCAGACAGACGAGCGTAGCGTTTTTGACATCCTGAAGCAGGAAGGCTTTAGGGTTATACCGGCTAAGACCAATAGCATAGTGGCTCGAATAAACGCCGTTGATAAGATGCTGACGACCATGGCAGACGGCAAACCGGCGCATTTAATTGATCCGGGGGCTCGGCACTTGATTAACGCGCTGAGGGGCGGATATCGGTATAAAATCAAGACTAGCGGTCAAGTAGATGACAAACCGGAAAAAAACGAGTATTCTCACGTAGCAGATGCGCATCAGTACGCATGTCTCCACGCCGATGGGAATTTGACCGGCGATGTCCTAGCCCCCAAAGCACGCGAAATTCAGAAAATTTCTTACGCTTGGGTGTAAATCATTGACTTTATGGGTAAGAGGAGTTATAAGGCGGTATGGAACAAGGCATAAATATTACCTCTGACACAGCCCCCGGTGTGACAAACATCGGTGGTATTGTACCCGTTAAGTCTGTCAAACAACTGATGGAAGAGCAGCGCGAAGCTGCTAATCGTGCTAATTCTGAGCCGGTTATTCAGAACCTGGCTGCGTATATTAAACAGAAATGGTACTACTCCCGGTTTTCTAAAGAAATGACGATCGAGCAGCGCATGCTAAAAAGCGTGCGGCAGCGTCGTGGAGAATACGATCCTGATTTGCTGGTGCAGTTGCGTGAACAAAATTCTAGTTTGATTTATATGATGTTAACTTCCAACAAGTGCCGTGCGGCATCGAGTTGGTTGCGGGACGTACTGCTTACGGATTCAAACGACAAGCCTTGGTCACTTAAACCTAACCCCATCCCTGAAATGCCGCCTCCAGTCCTGCAAGGGCTGATGCAGCAGGCACAGCAGAAGCTGATGGCGTTTATGCAGTCTGGTGTTAATCCTACCGACCAAGAAGTGCGGCAGATTTTGCTTGATTTTAAAGACCAAGCGATGGGCGAGCTCACTGCGCTGGCGAAAGAAGATGCCAGCCGGATGGAAAAGAAAATGCACAGCCAGTTGCTAGACGGGCAGTGGACAACGGCATTTGCCCAGTTTATTGACGACTTAGTAACGTTCCCGTGCGCAATTATTAAAGGGCCGGTTGTGCGGTCTAAGCCCCACATGAACTGGGTACCTGTTGGCGATACGTACGAACTACGGGTGCAGAACGAATTATCGTTGGAGTGGGAGCGTGTTGATCCGTTTAATATTTACCCCGCTCCGGATGCAACCCATATCGATGACGGATATTTAATCGAACGCCATCGCTTACAGCGTGCTGATTTAGTCGGGATGCTGGGAGTTGAGGGATATAGTGACGGTGCTATCCGTGCCGTGCTTGAGGAATATGGTAAAGGAGGTTTACGTGACTGGATTTATGTCGATCTTACAAAAGCTGCTGCAGAAGGTAAAAGCACGGTTGCAGCCGGGCAAAACCCCTCAGAACTTATCGACGCGCTCCAATTCTGGGGCAGCGTCCAAGGGCAACTCCTCCGCGACTGGGGCCTCACGGAAGAAGAAGTCCCCGACCCCCTCGCAGAGTACCCGATCGAAGCGTGGCTCATTGGGCGCTGGATCATCAAAGCAGTCATCAACCCAGACCCGCTCGGCAGGAAGCCGTATTACAAAACGTCTTACGAAGAAGTCCCCGGGGCGTTCTGGGGGAACTCGGTAGCCGATCTATGTCGAGATAGTCAGTCCATGTGTAATGCCGTGGCGCGTGCGCTTGTTAACAATATGAGCCTAGCGTCGGGGCCGCAAGTCGTGTATAACATCGACCGATTACCTCAAGGCGAAAACATTACTCAACTATTCCCATGGAAAATTTGGCAAGTCACGAGCGATCCGCTAAACGGCAATGCAAGACCTGTGGAATTTTTCCAGCCCGACTCGAGAGCGTCAGAGCTCATGGCGGTGTACGAGAAATTTGCGGTTCTTGCGGACGAATATACGGGTATCCCCCGATATATGACTGGGGGCAACCCTTCGGGCGGCGCAGGCCGAACGGCTTCTGGAATGTCGATGCTTATGACGAACGCCGGAAAGTCGATCAAGCAAGTGATTGCTAACATAGACGAGCACGTAATTAAGCCGCTTATTGACCGGTTGTACTACTACAATATGCGTTACAGCGACGATCCGGACCTGAAAGGCGACGTAAACATCCAAGCCTTAGGGGCGGCAAGCCTGATGGAAAAAGAAGCCATCCAGCAGCGCCAGAACGAATTCCTAGGTATTGCTTTGAACTCTCCGATTGCCCAGCAGGTCATAGGCATGGAAGGTGTAGCAGAATTGCTACGACAGGCCGCTAAACGCCTAGACATGAATACGGATGACATTGTGCCGCCCGAAGACGTAGTTAAGCGCAAAGTTATGGAAGCCAATGCGATACAGCAAGCGCAGATGATGGCTAACCAACAAAATGGGCAAGCACAAGCCGGTGGCACGCCACCGACACCCGGACCGGACCAAGGCTTACTGATGGATGGATCGCCGCAGGTAAATCGATTTACGCCATCGGCCTAGGTGTTGACGTAGTAGTTTTTTAGTGGTATATATCAATTTGTTTTAGAAAGGAGTTGCGATGAAAGCAATCAGCCCGATGGAAAAGCGTGGTTCTGAGTACACTCAGGAATCCGCAAAGACCGATGGCATGTCCAAAGGTCCCGCCAAGCAGGGTGCTGGTGGCAACGACGGTAACGTTGATGCTGAAGGCAAGCGTGGCGGAAAAGAGTATGCCCAGATGTCGGCTAAAACCGACGGTATGTGCAAGTAAGTGCTGCGGATTGACGAAAGGGTCGCCCGCAGTCTGACGCTGTTAAGGTCAGAAGAGTTTGCCCCATTGCTAGAGTATTTAGGGAACTGCAAAGCAGATAGTCTTGAAAAAATGGCGGTGGCAAGCGAACCAACCCAAATTTACCGGCTTCAAGGTGAAGTTGGTGTGATCAAGGAGTTTCTTGATCTAGTAGGACGATCAGGTGAACTGATCGAGAAGTTACGAAGGTAGGCAGACCGTTAAGTCGGAGCCCACCACTTTAATTTAACCGTGTAGCAGACCGTTATCGCGTAGCGCAGACCGTTCAGGCGGAGCGCGAAGTGAGAGTCGGAGCGAAGGAGATAGAAATGGCATTGCCCAAGGCAATTCAACAAAAAGTTGAAGAAGCAGACGCGTTAGTAGCCCACATAAGTGGTGATAAGACCGAGGAAATCCAGGAAAACCCTGATAATTTTTCGGAGACTGAACCAACAAACCAACTACCACCCGATCCGCCTATTGTTGAACCACCTCAGCAACCCGTTTCACAGGAGCCTACAAAGGAAATACCGGAAAGCAAATGGGAAAATAAATACCACACGCTTAAAGGTATGTATGACGCGGAAGTACCTAGATTGCACGCAGAACTGCGCGAGATGAAAACGCAGATTCAGCAGCTTGTAGCAGACAAAGCTACGGTTGAAGCAAAACTAACTAACCCGCCCCCCTCTGTAGAGTCTCTAATCACTGAACATGACAAAGAAGCGTTTGGTTCGGACTTAATTGATTTAATTGAGCGTGCTACAAAGTCGCAAGTATCCACTTTGCAACAGCGTGAATCGCAACTATTGGATGAAATTAAGCAGTTGAAAGCGCAGCTTGGGAATGTAACAGAGCGTCAGGTTGTATCCGATAAGGATCGTTTCCTGATGGCGCTGACCTCAAAAGCACCAGATTGGGAGCAGTTAAATACCGATTCGGGGTTTTTGGAGTGGTTAGCCCAGGTTGACCCAGTTTATGGGTTGCCCCGTCAAGTAGGTTTAAACAATGCGTACGAGGCGTTCGATTCTGATCGCGTTGCTACAATTTTTAATACCTACCGCGATCTTGTTACTCCTAAACAGCAACAGCAACCACAAGCAACTCCGAAACAAGAACTTCAGCGTCAAGTAGCGCCGACCCGCTCTCGTGCATCGACGCCCCCGGCTACCAATGATGTGAACCAGCGCATCTATACGCAAGTAGAGATTGAGCAGTTTTACAATGATTGGCGACGAGGCTACATCGACCAAGAAGAGGCGGTTCGTATGGAAAAAGAAATTGTGGCCGCTGTCTCGCAAGGAAGAGTCAGATAATGATTTAACCGGTGATGGTAGTGGCTATAACCCTGGTAGTTTTTATTCTTTAGAAAGGAAATAGCATGTCTACCATTACCGCAGGCGCAACCTACCCAATTAATACCGTAGGTGGCAACGCAACATTTAACTCCCCCTCGGGAGCCCAAACGTACGCAGGTACCGCATACTCGGGTACGTTTATTCCGGCCCTCTGGTCCGGCAAACTGGCGCAGAAGTTCTACGCCGCTACTGTATTTGGTGAAATTGCTAACACCGATTGGCAAGGCGACATCACCGGTATGGGCGATACCGTGATCATCAACACGATCCCGACGATCACCATCAACAACTACAGCATCGGTCAGAACCTGGCTTATGAAATTCCTGCTCCTTCGACGATCAGCCTCACGATCAACAAGGGTAAGTATTTCGGCGTGAACGTAAACAACGTTCTCGAACTGCAAGCCAAGCCCAAGCTGATGGATGTGTTCACTAACGACGCAGCCATGCAGATGAAGATCGCTATCGACCAGGACGTTCTGGGCGGTACGTTCGATCAGGGCGCTGCTACCAACAAAGGTGCAACCGCTGGTGCAATCTCGGGTGCTTTCAACCTGGGTACTGACACTGCTCCGGTCACGCTGACCGCCGCTAACATTCTGCAGAGCATCACTGCCCTGTCGTCTGTTCTCGACGAAACCAACGTGCCTGAGACCGATCGCTGGCTCGTTATCGGCCCGACCGAGCGTCAAGTGCTGATGCAGTCCAACCTGGCACAAGCCCAGTTTATGGGTGACCCCTCCTCGATCCTGCGTAATGGCAAGATCGGTCAAATTGATCGTTTCACGGTGTATGTCAGCAACCTGCTGCCCCGCGCCTTGGCTGGTCAAAACTGGACGGGTGGTGCTTCGGCTGGTACGGCTAAGCGTCATGCCATTATGGCTGGTCACAAGTCGGCAATCACCTTTGCATCGCAGATCGCTAAAGTTGAAAGCCTCCAGAACCCGAACGACTTCGGCACCCTGATCCGTGGATTGAACGTCTACGGCTATCAGGTTGTTCAGGCTAACGGTCTGGCTCTCCTGGTTGCAGCAGGCTAATAACCAAGGTGGGGGGGCAACCCCCACCTACTTTAACTAGGAACTGGAGATCGATATGACGACTGAAAATAAACTTGTACAGCTTGGTGTTTGGGATGCAGCCGCAAAAGAAATCGCTGGTGGAAGCGTAACTTCTACTGGTCTTTCCGCAGCCGGTGCAACTCAAGCCACGGCAACTGCCATCACTGCAGATGTGTCGGTGTTTGGTACAGTTGCTTCGGGTACTGGAGCTATTCTTCCGGGTACAAACGGTGCAAGCCGTTATGTTGTTCGGAATGGTGGCGCTAATGCCCTGCTGGTTTATGCTCCTGTCGGCGGTACGATGAATGGCACTTCGAACGGCAGCGCATCTGTTGCTACTTCGACAAATGCTATGTTTGTATCCACTGACGGCACAAACTGGTATTCTTTAGTATCTGCGTAATACTCGGGGGCTTCGGCCCCCGTTTAAAAGGACAATATGGGAACCATTGTAGCCTCTACTATTATTGACAAAGCCGCAATTCAGTTACTTGATGTTAGTAACGTGCGTTGGACTCGAGCCGAGTTATTTAGTTGGCTAAATGATGGTCAGCGGCAAATTACGCTGATGTCCCCCCAAACAAATAACAAAATTGCTGTTATGAACATGGTTGCTGGAACTCGGCAAACCATTCCGTCTGATGGCTGGCGTTTGTTAGATGTTTTTCGCTACATGGGTAAACTTGGTAATACTCCAGGGCGGGCGATTCGTTTAGTGTCGCGTGAGTTATTAGATGCATATGATCCTAATTGGCATTCGGCATTAAAACTGGATACGCCACAAAATTTCTTGTTTGACGACCAAGATCAAACTGCGTTTTACGTATATCCACCCAACACGGGGAACGGGTATATCCAGATTAACTATGCGGCTGTTCCTGCAAACTTAAGTTCAGAATCACAAACCATATCAATTAATGATATTTATCAAACTGTGTTACTGGATTACATTTTGTACAGAGCCTGTAGCAAAGATGCTGAATACGCTCCTGGACTGCAGTTGGCTGCTGGGTATTTGACTACGTTCATGGCTGCGCTTAATACACGCGATAAGACGGACAAGGAAAACACACCTAACCTTGGCTTGTCTCCAAACATGGTAATTGGTGGACCTGGAGGTGAGTCGTGAATACCGGCCTTACCGTTGGCTATGAAGATTTTTTACCGGAAGTTGTGCAGTACGTCCCGGATGTTCCAGAATTTATTGCTATTAACGCCATTCGCAATGCTTGTATTGAGTTTTGCGAAAAAAGCCGCTATCTACAGACGGACCTTGCGCCCGTTAACTTGGTAGCAAATCAGTCTACCTATACCGTTATTGTTCCTCCCGACACTAAATTTGTAGACATCGTAGAGGCTTACGCTAATGATGTATTGCTAATTCCTAAGTCAAGCGAAGAACTGTCTCGTATTTATCGATATACTGATTGGCGTTCTGTTGAAGGTCAGCCGATGTATATTACGCGAGAAGTTTATACGGCAGTTCAACTTGTGCCGTTTTTGACGTCTGTTACTGCTGGGCAACAATTATCCATGCGTATTTCATACGCGCCTACGCGAGATTCTGCTGAAATTTCTGAAGACATTTACGAACAATTTCTAGAATATATTTCGTTTGGCGCTCGGTATCGTTTGTATTCTACTCCTAAGCAGCCGTATTACGATCGTGGGCTGGCTATGGAGTATCTCCGGTTATTCCGGGCTGGTATTAATGAAGCCCGAGTTCGTGTAAACAAAGGCTTGTCGCGTACGTCAGGCCGTATCGAATATCAGAGGTTCGTATGAGCATTATTCGCCTGGTACAAAATGACAACTTGCCTCAAGTTACGTTGACAATTATTGACAAAGCCACCGGCGACGCAATTGATTTGTCTAACCCTACTACGACTGTTCAAGTTAAGTTTCGCGCTACAGGAGGTACTGTAGTTCTACATACTCTACCTTGTGTAAAGCCAAATGGTGGTGGAGATGGCGTTGTTACGTTTTCTTTCCCTGCTAACACGCTTGATGTAGCAGAAGGCACGTACGAAGGCGAAATCGAAATTAGTTTTAATAATGTTATTCAAACCATCTTTGACGTTCTTCAGTTCTATGTAAGAGCCGAGTTCTAAAATGGGTTTCCCAGTAATACCTACAACAGCAGTTGTAGCTCAAGTCACATACGTTGACCCAGGTTATGTTGTCATATATGACGCTGTAGCAGAAGTTCATGTTGTTGAAGTAGGGTATTTAGCGGAATATCAAAACCTTACAATTAAAGCTGCTAGCGTTATCTTCCCGACGCGTTTTGTCGCCGACGTGGTTAACCCGTTGGACGGCACTGTTTTGTCCACAACGAAAGTACTAGACGACACACCAATACTTCAAGAATTTGTCGGAATTGATTTTGATAAGCAACTAGCTGACTCGTTTTCAATGGTCGATCAGGTAGATATTGCTTACGACATTGGAAAAGTTTTCGCAGACGCCTACACAACTATTGATACTACAACCGTTACCCCCGGTAAAGGTGTAGCAGACTCCGTGTTCATGGTTGATAACATGGACGGAGATATCGAGTTTGCGTTAATCAAAACTATTTCAGAACTACAGTTTGTAACAGACTCTTTACTTGCTGTTGTCGGCAAGCAAATTACAGACACGTTTAGCGGAATTGATACAGCCTCGGTTACACTTGGCAAAGTATTTAGCGATTCTGTAACAGAATCAGATTCTTCTGTTATTAATTTTGGGAAAAACCCAACAGATAATGTTTCTCTACAAGAAGTTTTAACCAGAGTTTTAAGTAAGGCTTTTGCAGATTCGTTTACTGGAATTGATACTACGGCTTATGCATTTGCCAAAGTTTTAACAGATATTTCGGCTATAACTGATCAATCAACCATTGCTTCCTCTTTACAAAAGGCTGATAATGCTGTATTAGATGATGCGGGACTCCTTGTAATGCAGGACTACTGCGACATTACATACTTTTTAGAAGATTACGTGGGGCAGTCTCGAACTTTTACATAAGGAGTTTTTTGAATGAATACACACGAAACAATCAAGCCTACCGGTATGTTGCGCGTAGTTGTGATAGGTCCCGATGGGAATGTCAAAACTGACGAAACGTTTAAAAACTTAGTCGTCAACGTGGGTAAAGATTTTGTTGCCTCACGTATGGTAGCCGCTAGTGCTACTGTGATGAGCGACATGGCAATCGGCTCAGGCACTACTGCTCCTGCTGCGGGTGATACAACGCTGCAAAGCGAACTTGGGCGAGTAACTCTGGCTTCGGCTTCTGCTACAGGTGCGGTTGTTACTTACACAGCTTCATTCCCTGCCGGTACAGGCACGGGCGCCGTTACAGAAGCAGGAATTTTTAATGCGGCTGTTGCTGGAACTATGTTGTGCCGTACCGTGTTTTCGGTGGTTAACAAAGGGGCTAACGACTCTATGAGCGTTACCTGGACTGTAACGGTGTCGTAATGGCAGTAATTGTTACCCGCGCAGGTAAGGGCTCGCCCCTTACCAACAACGAAGTCGATTCAAACTTTGTCAATCTAAACACGGCAAAAATTGAATTAACTGGTGCTCCGGCAAACGGGAATGTCCCGGCGTGGAATGCGGGAACAAGTACCTGGGTTCCAACGGCTATTGCTGATCCAACTGATGCGGCTATTGCAATGGCAATTGCTTTAGGATAACTATTATGGCAAATACTTTTAAAAACTACGGAGCTCAGGCAGTTGGAACCTCTCCGGTTACAATTGTAACTGCGAGTACTTCAACAACTGTAATTGGTTTAACAATTGCTAATATTGTAACAAGCACAATCACTACTAGTATTACTGTTACAAGCGGGGCAGCAACATATTATTTAGTTAAAGACGCTGTTGTTCCCGTCGGAGGTGCCCTTGTACCGATTGGTGGGGATCAAAAACTTGTATTAGAGACTGGGGACTTATTGCGAGTAGTGACATCAGTAGCGTCTTCTGCTGATGTGATTTGTTCCGTATTGGAGATTTCTTAATGGCGTATATTGGTGCTGCTGCTGCCCCACAAATTGCTTCATTAGCTCCCGGAAGTGTTGAAACTTCTGACTTGCAAAATGACGCTGTTACGACAGCAAAAATTGCCAACGCAGCAGTGACACAAGCCAAATTAGATTCTGCGATTAATCTTGGAGTCAAAGTTGCAAGTATTGACTATCCAGGGGATGACACTGCTGCAAATCCTGCAGGTGGGCAAACAATCACTTTAAATGGAGGCGGATTTAGCGCTACTCCTGCGGTGTTTATTAATAGCGTACAAGTTCCGTCTGTAACATTTGTTTCTTCAAACGAAATTACTTTTGTTACACCAGCAACAGTTGCAGGTACATATAATCTTTACGTAGTAAATCCAGATGGAGCGACCGCCATATTTGTTAATGGCATTTCGTTTTCTGGAGTACCTTCTTGGACAACTCCCGCCGGTAGTCTTGGGTCATTTAACGCAGCAGGTTTTTCTGTGTCTGTTGTAGCAACTAGTAATTCCGCTATTACTTATAGCCTTACTTCTGGATCTAGCTTACCGGCTGGCGTATCGCTTTCTAGCGTCGGGGTAATTTCTGGAACTTCTGCTACAGCCCAAACATTTAGCTTTTCAGTAGATGCGACTGATGCAGAACTGCAAGAAACTCCTCGCTCGTTCTCCATTACTGTTACTCTGGGAGATTCAGAGTTTGAGTATGTAACTTTGCTCCTGCATGGCGATGGAGCTAATGCAACAAACAACAAAACATTTCAAGATTCTTCAGCTAACGGTTTTACAATTATTCCTAACGGTAATACTACGCAAGGCACGTTCACGCCGTTCTCTAAGCCTGATGGTCGGTGGTCGAACTACTTTGATGGCTCAAGTTATATAACAAGTAGTTCAACAACTGCTTTTAATTCTTTTATTACGGGATCAGCCACAGGAATTACATTTACAATTGAAGCGTTTGTATTCCCAACTGTGACTGTTAATGGAGCCAATCCTTGGCAAGGTGCTCCTATATTTGTAAAAGGACAAACATATTTAAATTTCCACGTTCAGAACGATAAACTTCGTCTTTACTGGTACGACCAAGGTGGAGTAGCCCGGTATGTTGAAAGCACTGCTTCTGTCCCATTAAATCAATGGACTCAAGTTGGGGTTACTGTAAACGGAAGCGCAGTTACTATGTATATAAACGGTGTGGCTTCTGGAACTGGTACTTTTAATGGGGTAAATACAGGTGGTCTAAATTCTGCGGAACTAATCGGTTATCAAGGCGCTGCAGGAAATACGTCAAGTTACTACGGCTACATTTCTAACCTAAGAGTATCAAATATTGTTAGAACCATTACTGCGTCAACTTCTCCACTGACTAGCGATGCAAACACTATCTATTTAACGTGCCGAAATAATCGTTTTATTGATGCTTCAAGTAACGGATACACGTTTACAGTAACTGGTTCTGGTGCGTCCGTCCAAACATTCTCCCCATTCCCGACTACTGCGTCCTACGCTGCTGGCACTAATGGCGGCTCTGGGTACTTTGATGGCAGCGGGGATTATCTTAGCGTTACCAACAACGCCGCATTTGACTTTGGTTCTGGGGACATGACCCTTGAATGTTGGTTTTACATAAGTGGAAATGCTTCGCTAAACAACAGCACAGCGCGATCTGCTTGTTTATTTTCTGCTTTTCCAACTAGCGGAGCAATAACAACGGCTTATGACCTCACACTTGTCGGTAATAGTTCTACAACTGGAACAGCATTAAATTTTGGAAGAACAATTTCTAGCGCTGGAACTACCATATCCTATGCAGCCACAATAAGCCAAGGCTCCTGGCATCATGCTGCTGTCGTAAGGTCAGGAAGTACATTAAGCCTGTATTACGATGGAGTTCGTGTTGCTCAAAACACTTCTTTTTCTGGAAACATTGATTCTGGTGGTCATACTATAAAAGTTGGGGCATTGGAGTATGCGGGATATTTAAATGAGTTTCAGGGCTATATCTCTGGCCTTCGTGTTTTAAAAGGAACCGCATTATATTCTGGTGCAACAATCACAATTCCAACAGCACCGCCCACAGCAATCACTAATACTCAACTACTCTGCAACTTCACCAACGGCGGCATCATTGACAACTCCATGTCCAACAACTTGGAGACCGTTAATCAGGCGCAAATTAGTACAAGTGTTCTTAAGTACGGAACTGGGTCTATATATTTTGACGGTGTTGATGACAATATTGTTATTCCGTATAACCCTGTTTTTGGTTTTGGCACAGGGGACTTTACAGTAGAGGGCTGGTTCTATTTTCCTACTTTAAGCACTACAGCTCGTGGAATTATTGCACTTGGCGATGGATATAATGGCGGCGGGCCTTATAACGGATGGAGTTTGACATATCTTGGATCTGAGGGGTCAAATCAAATTCGATTTAGTAGATATGACGGAACGCAGTACGACTACGTAACTTCTGGATTGTCGTTATCCGCTAATACTTGGCATCACATTGCTGTTTCCCGTTCTAGCGGGGCGTTTAAGATATTTGTAGATGGTGTAAGTTACTATTCCAACACCGTTACCACTAGTTTTGCGCCTGTAAATACAAACCCACTTCGAGTGGCATTGCAGTATTACGGCCCTGCTGGTGGATATGGCGGCCCACGATATTGGAATGGTTATATAGATGATCTTCGGATTACTAAGGGATATGCGCGGTATACTAGTAACTTTACCCCACCTAGTTCGGCTTTTGAGAACAACGGAATTTAACTATGACTAGAGCACGCGATCTTTCTCAGGTACTAAACGATGTCGGATCTATTTCGACAAACGATATCGCCAATGGGGCAGTCACCCAAGTTAAACTTGACTCCAATATCAATCTTGGCGTTCGCGTTGCTAGTGTTGCGTATCCAGGGGATGACACTGCGGCTGATCCGGCTGGCGGGCAAACAGTAACAATTACTGGTGCTGGTTTTGCGGCTACTCCTACGGTCTACATTGATTCAACTTTAGCCCCCTCGGTTACGTACGTTTCTCCGACGCAAATTACTTTTGTCACTCCGGCAAAATCTGCCGGAACATATAATTTATTTGTTATTAACCCAGATGGTTCTACAGCCATCAGCGTTATGGGAATCTCGTATTCCGGAACGCCTGCATGGACAACTCCTGCTGGCAATCTTGGAACGCAAAACGCAGCAGCAATTTCTTTTCAGTTAGTTGCTACAGGAGATACTCCTCTTGTATATAGCCTTACTTCTGGATCAACTTTACCAGCCGGAGTGACGCTTTCTTCTAGCGGTTTAGTTTCTGGCGCGGTACCAACGGCTCAAACATTTAGCTTTTCAGTAGACGTCACTGACCCTCAGTATCAGACTACTCCCCGATCATTTTCAATCACTGTCACTTTGGGCGAAGCATATTTTCGGTATGTTACCCTGCTGCTGCACGGCAACCAGCCAAGTGGGGTCACGGATACAAACAACAACGTCTTTAAGGATTCCTCGACTAATAACTTCACTATTACCAGAAACCCTGCTTCCGGGCCAAACGCTCCTACGCAAGGCACGTTCTCGCCGTTCTCCCGGCCTAATGGTCGGTGGAGTAACTACTACGACTCCACCTTAACTGCTTGGTCCGAAGTTCTATGGACAGAACTATCCGGCATATCGTGGACAGTAGAGTTTTGGTTTTATCCTGTTGCTCAGGGTGGACAATATGGTGGAATAATTTTTGGAAACAACGTATCTGGCCGAGCAGATTCCTGTTATATATATCACGCAAGTAATGGCACGGTTGGTATAGGAACAGCGGGCTCAAGTAATTTCACTAATATTAACTCTACAACCGCCCTTCCTCTTAACCAATGGACTCATGTAGCAATTACAATTTCGGGGTCAAGTGGTAGCGCTACCGGTAAAATTTACTTAAATGGTGTTTTGGACAAAACCCAAACATCAATGAATACTGGTATTAACGGTATGGGTTACGCACTTACTGGAAGTCGTGGCGATAATGCGTATTACAACATTTATGGCTACTTAAGCAATCTTCGTATTGTCAAGAACCAAATTCTGTACACAGGAAACTTTACTCCTGCGACCGCACCACTAACTACAACCAGCGTTGGAACATCTGGTGCAAACGTAGCGGCTTCAATTACCGGAACGGTGTCAACGCTTATTTATAATAATGCGTATCTTACTAACTCAGGTGCAACAGTCGGTTCAGCAGCAGGTGGTAGTAGTGCAAGAGCTCAAACTTTCTCTCCATTTCCAGCTACTGTAGCCTATACAAGCGGTGCAAACGGTGGATCAGTCTATTTTGATGGCGGTAATTTCTTAAGTGTGAACCAATCTGCTTTTGTAGCAACAGGAGACTTTACTATTGAGGCTTGGTTTTATCAAATAAATCAACCTTCAGGATACCAGGGAATACTCAGTGCATCAGGTAATGGCGGGTCCACTGGTTTTCGTATTACAACAGACAATAACACATTGAATTTTTGGTTTAATGGCACAGCAGTTGGATTTGCATCTATTCCGCAAGGCCAATGGAATCATGTTGCTATATCAAGAACAGGCACAGCATCCAACAATGTTAGCTGCTATCTTAACGGCGTTAGAGTTGGGCAAATAACAAATACAGGATCAACCACCAATTCAAGTCTGGTAGTTGGAAGATATTACAACGATTTGGCAAACTATTATTTTCAAGGTCATGTTAGTGGTTTGCGTTTAATCGTTGGAAGCGGTATTTATTCTGGGTCCACTATAACGATTCCAACCGCACCGCCAACCGCAGTTTCTAGTACTCAACTGCTTTTAAATTACACCAACGCGGCTATTGTTGATAATGCCATGGCTAATGACTTAGAGACTGTTGGTAACGCAGCCATAAGCACTGTCCAAAGTAAGTGGGGCGGCGGGTCTATGTACTTCAACCCAGGTGAAACAAACCCTCTTATTATACCTCACAATAAGATGTTTGACCTAAGTTCTGGAGACTTTACTATTGAGTTCTGGGTCTATCTATCGGCAGACAGAACATACAATTTTGTGATAAGCAAAGGAACCAGCAACGCACGAGAGTGGGGTGTAAATGTTGGGCCATCAACTGTGCGTTTTTATTGGTCTACAAACGGACTCGGTACCGGCGATTCTCTTATTTCAGCAAGTGCAACACTACCAACAGCAACATGGATGCACATTGCGGTCACAAGGTCTGGTAGCAGCGTCCGAATCTTTAAAGACGGAACGCAAATAGGAACAACAGGTACATTTACATCCATGTATAGCGGAACGGCTCCGGTGTACGTTGGTCGTTTCATGGACTTTAATAACATAAGTCACGACCTAAGTGGTTATCTAGACGACCTTCGGATCACCAAAGGATACGCTCGCTATACCAGTAATTTCACCCCGCCTACTGGCCCATTTGACGATAATGGAATTTAACTATGGCATATATTGGTGTTCCCCCATTCGGACAAACTGTTAGGTCAGTTACTTCTGCTACTGCCACGGCTGGGCAGACGACGTTTAGTATTACCGGTGGATATGTCCTTGGGTATGTAGACGTGTTTTTAAACGGGGTTCTTTTAGCCCCTAGTGATTACACAGCATCGGATGGGTTAACCGTTGTTCTTAATAGTGCCGCAGCACTAAATGATCAATTTGAGGCTTTGTCGTATCAAACTATTTCATTTACGGAAGCCTTACAAGCGTCAAATAATTTGTCTGATGTAGCAAACGTTACTACAGCACGGAGTAATTTAGGATTGGGCACGGCAGCTACACAAAACAGCACTGCATTTGCCTCAACAGGTAAAGCAATCGCTATGGCAATAGTCTTCGGAGGATAAAATGGCAGCACCTAACATAGTAAACGTATCAACAATTACAGGTAAAACGGGTGTACAAGCCGTTGGGACATCTGCCACTGCAATTGTTACAAACACTGCTGGAAGCAATAAAGTTATCAAGGTTAATTCATTATTAGTATCTAATGTTGAAAACTCAACTGCGTACAGCATTACGGTTGATATTTATCGATCTGCTACTGCGTATCGATTTGCAACCGCTGTATCTGTCCCGGCTAACTCCACGTTGGATCTTCTAAATAAATCAATCTACTTGGAAGAAGGTGACACCCTTCGTTTAACTGCAAACAGCGCCAACAAACTTGAAGCAATTGCTTCTTACGAGGAAATTAGCTAATGACACGGCGTGTAAATGGCGGCTTGATCGGTATTACAAATACCCCAACCAGCGGATCTGCTAGCGGGGTATGGTCGTTATTTGAACAAGGTCTTGCTAAAAAAGCATCAGCGTGGCCCGCTGCTTCCACAGTGCCAGGAGCCCCAACAAGTGTGTCGGCTACCGCAGGAAACGGACAGGCAACAGTTTCATTTACGGCCCCGGCAAGTACTGGCGGTATGCCAATTACGTCTTACACGGTTACATCCAGCCCGGGAGGATTTACGGCTTCTGGGGCATCTTCTCCGATTGTGGTTACAGGGCTAACGAACGGAACCGCTTACACCTTTACGGTCGTGGCAACCAACGTAGTTGGTTCGGGAACAGCAAGTGCAGCAAGTAATAGCGTTTCCCCAAATGCAGGCCCAACCTCAATTGAATTAATGGCTGTTGCCGGTGGTGGTGGCGGTGGAGATGGTATTGGTGGCGGCGGTGGTGCGGGTGGTCTCTTGTACTACGGAGCAGAAACTCCAAAAACCCCGAATGGGGCGTCGGTCAGTGTTAGCGCCGGTACAACATATGTTGTAACCATCGGCGCCGGTGGAAATGGTGGTGGAAACGATTCTAGTCCGCCTCCTGCGCCGGGAACCGATACTAAATTTCAAGTGTCTGGCGGAAGTATATTAGTCCAGGCATACGGCGGTGGATATGGAGGTTCACAATCAACTTCGGGCGGTAATGGCGGATGCGGCGGTGGAGCCGGTGGTAAAAACGCAGAACCCCCGGGCGGAACTGGAGTTTCTGGACAAGGCTTCCAAGGCGGTGTTGGAAACTATTTTGGCGCTGGCGGCGGTGGCGGCGGTGCAGGCGCACGAGGTAATGATCGCTATTATGTCGGTGATTCTTCAGGCGGTGCGGGTCTTCAATACGCTATTAGTGGTACTAGCACATACTATGGTGGCGGAGGTATGGGTAATGGCGGAGGAACTCCGGGTGCTGGAGGTGGTGGCACTTCTGGAACTTCACCCACACCGGGCGGAACCAATCTTGGCGGTGGCGGTGGAGGAGGTTACAACACCTACCCAACTTCGCCTTATAACCGCCCCGGGTCTGCAGGGGGCTCCGGAGTTCTTATTTTGCGCTATCCAGACAGTTTCGCAGCCGCAGTTTCTACCACAGGCTCGCCAACAGTTACAGTAGCTGGCGGGTATAGAATTTATAAGTTCACAGGTACTGGCTCAATTACATGGTGATATAAATGGCACATTTTGCAAAACTTGACGAGACAAACTATGTGACTGAAGTAGTCGTTGTAAACAACAGCGAACTGATGGATGAGCACGGACAGGAAGTTGAGCAAAAAGGAATTGACTTTTTGTTGTCTCTATTTGGCGGAAATTGGGTTCAAACATCTTATAATGGCAGAATTCGTAAAAATTACGCAGGTATTGGGTTTACTTATGATGCAAGTCGAGATGCGTTTATCCCCCCTAAACGGTATGCATCGTGGGTGTTAAACGAAGAAACTTGTTTATGGGATCCGCCAGTGGCTTGTCCAACTGACGGCAAACTGTATTCTTGGGATGAAGAAGTAACAAACTGGGTGGAAATGCCTATTAGCGAGGAACAAACATGACAGTAAAATTTACCAACAATGCTTCAGGAACACTTGCTGCCTCCATCGGCAATGACCCAAGTGTTGATACGACAATTACTGTGTCTGGTGGGCAGGGAGCGCTCTTTCCTGTTTTAGTTGCGGGTTCGGGAGACTATTTTTACGCTACCCTTGTTGATCCCGCTAACAATATCGAAATTGTTAAGGTCACAGCCCGTGCCACGGATGTTATGACTGTAGTGCGTGCGCAAGATGGTACAAATCCCCATGCATACAATGCTGGCGATCGCCTTGAACTGCGCCCCGTTGCAGCCGCGCTTAACGCTCTGGTAACTTACACCCCCGCCGGTAATATTTCTGCTACAACAGTGCAAGGAGCGATTAGCGAACTAGACACAGAAAAAGCTGGGCTAGCTCTGAACAACACGCTTAGCGGCGACAATACTTTTAGTGGCGATAACACTTTTAGCGGGGACAATAGTTTTACCGGTATTAACGATGTTCCCACGGCGGCTCTTGGTACTGATACAACTCAGATTGCGTCTACAGAATTTGTTCAAGATGCGTTAGATGACCGGATTCCCCCTGGCGTTATTACAGTAGACAACACAAACAATCGTGTTGGTATTAACCAAGTTACACCTACTGTGACTTTGCATACTGTCGGAACTGACGCAGCAATTTTACCTGTCGGTACAACTGCACAACGCCCTGGCACCCCGGCTGTTGGTATGTTCCGTATGAACACAACTACGGGTAATCCCGAATGGTATGACACTGTTAATAGCGTCTGGGTTGAGTTTTCTAATTGGTCAAAAACTTACTGGGTAGAATATTTGCTTGTTGGCGGTGGCGGTGCTGGCGGTGCTTATGCGTATGGCGGCGGTGGCGGCGGTGGGGGTGTCATTTCCGGTATGTTCCAAGTAACTAGCGGGACTTCGTACCCCACTATAGTCGGTGCTGGCGGGCCTAGTGGTAGTACCGGGTATTGGGTAGGTCGGAATGGAGACCCCTCGATGTTTGCAAATATGGTTGCCGCTGGTGGTGGAGGCGGTGGATCATATGGTGACGTAAATTATTTTGTTGGTACGGACGGCGGTTGCGGCGGTGGAAATAGTGGATATGCTACTGTTGCAAACGCAAGAACTCTTGTAGGAAAGGGAATGCAAGGCTACCATGGAGGACTTGGTGGCAGCTATGGTGCTGGCGGCGGTGGCGGTGCTGGCGGTAACGGTGCAAACGGAACGGCTACTTTTGGCGGTAATGGTGGAATTGGTCGAGTTTCTACTATAACTGGATCTTCTGTTTACTACGCTGGCGGCGGCGGTGGGGCTAGTTATGGAGCCGGTAATGCTGGAGGCGCTGGCGGATTAGGCGGTGGCGGTGCTGGTGCCACGGGTGGTTCTAACAACAACGCCGTAAGCGGATCGGCAAATACTGGCGGTGGCGGTGGCGGTGTATCTAACGTATCGGCTGGTGTTTCTGGAGCGGGTGGTTCCGGAATTGTTGTTATTCGTTACCCTGGCGCGCAGCGAGGCACAGGTGGAACAATTAGTTCTGTCGGCGGATATACCATCCATACGTTTACTTCAATTGGCACAAACGCATTTGTAGCATAAGGATTAGATATGGCACGGCAACCTTACGGCGGATTAACCGAAGAAGAAATCGAAGCAATCGCAGAAAAAGCAGCCGAAAAAGCTGTTGAGCGGTTTTATCTTGAAATTGGTAAAGCTACCGTTAAGAAAGCCACGATGATCATTGGCGCGGCTGTTGTGTTTTTATTAATTTGGTTGGGCAGCAACGGGCATATGCCTAAATAAAGGGGATACACATGATTGGTCGTTTAATTGCTATATTGTTTTTAAGCCGTGAAATGGCACATCGTGAGCATCTACGTACAAAATCATACGCACAGCATATGGCCTTAGGTTCATTTTACGACAGCATTGTAGACTTAGCTGACAGCCTTGCTGAAGCGTATCAAGGACGCCACGGAATCATTCGAGATATCCCTCAACTGCCTTTAGATAGTAAAGGCGAGATTGATGATATTTTGGAACGTCATCTTGACATGGTAGAAAAAATTCGTTACACAGCAGTTGAGAAGTCCGAGACTGCCTTGCAAAACATTATTGATGAAGTAGTATCACAGTATTTATCGACTTTGTACAAATTACGAAATTTATTGTGAGTGATATTGATCCAATTCTAACTGCGGCTAAAGGCGCAACACAAGGCATCAAATCAGCAATCCAATCAGGAAAAGAGTTATCGGCTGCTATTGACGATATCCAACGCCTGGGAGTTGCTGAGATCCAGGCACGTCAGGCGTATAAGAAAAAGCAATTAGTAGTTAAAGGCGACACAACGATTATGACCGCCTTTGCAGAATGGCGCAGATTAAAGCAAGTTTTAGAAGCGGAAAACGAATTAAAGAATCAATTAATAGAACGGTATGGCAAGGAAGTAGCAGAAAAAGAATGGCTCGAAATTCAGAAAATAAAAGAACGCCAGATTAAAGAAATTAAAGAAGGTAAAGACGAACTTGGCAGAGACTTAGCCAAACTTCGTGCCTTGAAATTTTGGTGCTTTTTTGCTTCCTTTGTGTTGGTTAGTTTTTACTACATTTTTAAAGGGCATCTATAAATGGAATGGCTTGCAAAAATAGCGCCGACTGCGGCGACTTTATTGGGTGGCCCTTTAGCCGGTATGGCAGTAGATGCCATTGGCGGAGCCTTGGGAATGAAAGATGCCACCAAGGAACAAATTAAAGACGTTCTGTCATCCGGGACTGTAAACGCTGAACAGATGGCTGCGCTTAAGCAAGTTGAAGCCAATCTTAAAGTTAAGATGAAAGAACTGGATATCAAGTTAGAAGAAATCCACGCCGGTGACAGGAATTCTGCCCGCGAGATGGCTGCTAAAACTGGAGATATTTGGACGCCCCGTATAATTGCAGCCGTTGTATTTATCGTCTGGGGACTGATTAACTGGAAGTTGTTTAATGGAACTATTAGCGGCGATATGCGAGAGTTGGTGGCCCGCGCCCTTGGAACTCTAGATGCTACATTAATGGCAGTTGTTTACTACTACTTTGGGTCTTCCGCTGGGTCTAAAGAAAAAACAGACGCTATGGCAACTAAAAAATGAACCTAACCAAAAACTTTACCCTTGCCGAAATGACTAAAAGCGAAACCGCTTTACGGCATGATTTGGACAATACCCCCGGGGAAGTAGAAATTGAAAACCTTAAACTTCTTTGCGAAAAAGTCCTCCAGCCTATTAGAGACCACGTTCAAACGGGAATTAAGGTCAACTCCGGTTTCCGACATCCAGAAGTCAACGCCAAAGTTGGAGGCTCAAAAACCTCGGACCATTGCAAGGGTCAAGCAGCCGATATTGAAATCCCTGGTATCGCCAATGCGGATTTGGCCCTTTGGATAACCCAAAACCTTGATTTCACGCAAGTCATTCTAGAGTTCTATACGCCTGGTGTGCCGGACTCAGGCTGGGTGCATGTGTCGTACGATCCGGCTAACTTGAAAAAGCAAGTTTTAACGGCTACTAAAGAAAACGGAAAGACAGTTTATTTACCGGGACTAGTAGCATAAAAATAAGGCTTCGGCCTTTTTTCATTTATGGGGAGTATATAGTGGGCCAAAAACCGCTAACGGAACAGCAACTTTTAGAGGCTGTCGCTGCATTACGAAAGCACCATGGAAATAGTAACCATGCTGCCCTGTCTTTAAAAATGAACGAGCATACTTTTCGGCATCGAATTACTGAAGCCGAACGCCGTGGGTTGATGAAAGATGGAAGTCAACATGATTCCGGAGACGGCACGCAGTTTGACAAAGTTACTTTGCTACAAGATCAGTTGCGTACTATGCGTGCTCAACTTCAATCAGCGAGAAAATCTACCCTTGACGATCAGTATGTTAAAGACCAGATTATCAAACTGACAGATTCGGAAAGTTTGCTTGAAGTACCTAATTGGGTTATCAAACCTCCTAAGGCTAAAAGCGTAACTGGTGTTCCAACCATTTTTGCTTCTGACTGGCACTGGGGCGAAGTTGTAGACACAAAACAAATCAACGATGTAAACCGTTATGATTTGCGGATTGCCCAAGAACGAGCGCAAGTTTTAATTCAGACCGCTACGGGCATCTTAAAAACTAGATTTGCCAATCCTGAATATCCTGGAATTGTATTTGCCCTTGGGGGCGACATGGTCAGTGGCGACATTCACGAGGAACTGTCTGTATCAAACGAACGTGAAATCATGCCGATCGTTATAGACCTTTGGGGTGTTTTGGCTTGGTGTATCGAAACCTTGGCAACAGAATTTGGGAATGTTTTTGTGCCGTGTGTTACAGGTAACCATGGGCGGAATACACACAAGATTCGGTCTAAGGGGCGGAACTTTACGTCCTTTGATTGGCTGGTGTATCACTTTCTTGCCAAGCGTTTTGAAAATGACCCGCGAGTCAGATTCTTAATCCCGGACGGATCAGACGCGTACTTTCAAATTTATGGGCATCGCTACTTGCTTACCCACGGCGATCAGTTCCGAGGCGGGGACGGCATGATAGGTGCGCTTGGCCCAATTATCCGGGGTGACCACAAAAAGCGTTCTCGCAACGCACAAATTGACACAGAATACGATACTCTGTTACTAGGTCACTGGCACCAGTTAATTCAGTTACAACGGCTTATCGTCAATGGTTCGCTTAAGGGCTATGATGAGTATGCGTATCAGAATAACTTTCCGTTTGAACCACCCCGACAAGCCTTGTGGATAACCCATCCAGAACACGGAATTACCTTTTCTGCCCCTATACTAGTGGACAGAACCCCGGCAAAACGGTCGGGATCATGGGTTTCGTGGAAGGCTTAGGGATGACACAAATTGAGATTAGCCTAGAAAAACTACCGCCCCACTTGAAAGAGTGGGTCGAGTTTGAAATTGCCGAGTGCCATAGGCACGACGTAGACGCAAAGTTGCTTCGCAAGAAGCATGTCAAAATGGACGGCTTAAACTGTTCAGGCTATTTCTCAGACCACGAACCCGAATTAGTGGTTGCTTGCTACAAACCCGTGGCGGACTGGATGCGGATTCTTGTGCATGAAACTTGTCATCGGGATCAGTGGGCAGAAAACTCAAAATACTGGCGGCAAAAAGTGGACGGTTATGACCCGTTAATTTGGCTACAAGAATGGCTTGATGGTGATATTTCCCTCCGAGGGGAGAAGCTGTCCAAGGTTTTAACTGGTAGCGCTTTGGTTGAATTGGACTGTGAAATCCGATCGGTTAAGAAAATTAAGGACTATGAACTGCCATTTGACTTGTGTGACTACCGCAAAAAAGCCAACGCCTACGTATGGTTTTATCAGTGTATGCGGTATACCCGAAAATGGTATGCCAAGGGTAAAGCTCCCCATGCTGTGCCTGCGGTCTGGCAAGCCATGCCCAACGATTTTGATAATGACTACAGTAAGATCCCTAAAAAATTCAAGGATCTCATGTTACAACATTGTTTTTAACTGGTACAATATATCGCCGCTTAACACAAGGAGAAAAGCATGGCAATGTCTGTAGAGCAATTTATTGAAAAAACAAAATGCGAATTAGTTTGCGATCAGATGATCGTTGGGTTTGGACCTAAACGCAAAATGATTGGTTATGTGAAAGAAGGTACGTTTACGATTACTGACGAAGGGCACGAATATTTGGCTGAACTTGATGCCCCTGCCGTTGAGGAAACCGAAGACAAACCTAAGCGTGGACGGCCTCGTAAAGAAGTCACAGACGAGTCTGCTACAGACTAAATAAGGGGTTAGGGTCATGCCTTCAATTAAACTGGAAAACTTTTCAGGAATTATTCCGAGGACAGGCCCTACCCAACTTCCGGATAATGCGGCACAAATTGCCAAAAATGTCCGGCTGACTTCGCTAGAACTTCGTTCTTGGCAAAAAGAAGAGCGGGTGTATCAGCCACTTACCAACAATGTCCAAACTATTTATCGATTGACTAACGAAAATACTGGTTCGTCGGCCTGGCTTGAGTGGGCGGTAGACGTTGACGTAGCCCAAAGCCCTATTGCTGACGATAACGATTTTCGTATTTACTACACCGGAGATACGGCTCCCAAGAAAACCAATTGGGTTTTGGCTACTTCTTCTGGGTTAGGAAGCCCACCGTTTCCTGACGCATGGTTGTATCTTGGCGTTCCTGCTCCAATATCAGCCCCCACCCTAGCATCTAGTGGCAGCGGAGGTGCGCATGAAACAAGAGCCTATGTTTATACGTATGTTTCTACTTTTGGGGCTGTAGCAGAAGAATCTGCCCCGAGCCCTGCTGCTACTGTGGCTACTCATGTTACTGGGGCAACTGTAACAATTTCTGGATTTGCAGCCGCACCAACGACAGGGTACAACATTACCCATAGACGGATTTACCGTACCGTTACAGGCGGCGCAACAGTTAATTACCAACTTGTAGCAGAAATTCCTATTGCTACGACAAGCTATAACGATACGCTACTTATTGCTGATCTAGGTCCGTTGTTGCAAACGCAAAACTGGAATACCCCGCCAACGGATTTGCAAGGTATTGTATCCATGCCCAACGGCATGATGGCAGGCTTTCGTGACAATGAAGTTTGGTTTGCTGAGCCATACTACCCTCACGCTTGGCCCGATTTATATACTCTTGTAGTAGATTCGCGGGTCATTGGCCTAGGTGTGTATGATACAACCTTAGTTGTCTTGACGGAACGCCAACCATACCTAATTACAGGTTCTAGCCCTTTGGCAATGTCACAGACAAAACTACCTGTGCCCCAGCCTTGTGTTTCTAAACGATCGATCGTCTCAGATCAATTTGGTGTTTTATACGCAAGTCCTAACGGATTAGTTTCTATTTCCCCAAGTGGAGTAGACGTTATTTCGCAGCGGTTGTACACACGAGTCGAGTGGCAGGCACTAAATCCTAGTTCGATCCAAGCCATGCTATACAACAATCAGTATATTGGTTTTTATACTGTAGGCGTTGAGACTAATGCCATTGTTTTAATCCGTAACGACATCCCCCCGCTGGCTCAGTTGACGTTTAGTGGGCGGGCTCCATATGTGGACAAAAATAACGGAAATATCTACGCCGTTTCTACGATTGACAACGATATATATCAATTAGACGCTAGCGTTATTGACAATAGCCTGTTTGAGTGGAAGTCCAAGCAGTTTGTTATGGCAAGCCCCACCAACTTTGGTGTGCTTAAAGTGCGGGCTGACTATGGATTAATTTCAAACGTTAACGTCTACAATCAACTTATACAGGCAATTATTGCCGCTAACACTGCACTTTGGGCGACTTCGTCCAGTAATCTCAAGGGGGTAATGAACTCAACGCCCCTTAATACATACACACTTAACGGGTCTATTTTGACTGATCTGCCCGATATTGCCGATACTCGTTCGGTCAACGTATTTGTGTACGCAGAAGGAGTGCTGGTGTACCAGTCTGCAATGACAAGTAACGAACCTGTTCGGATGCCTGCTGGACAAAAAGCCTATGTCTGGGAAGTTGCAATTTCTGGTAACGTTCCTGTGCGTATGTTTGGCATGGCGACAGATGTAACAGAATTAAAGAGCCTTGTTGAATGAAAAAACCAGGGATTCCCGCTGCGCATGGCGGCGTTGTTGATGCGAACCTTCAGCGTATGCTGGTTGCCATGAAGGAAAACTTGGAAATTATTACTGGGGCTCGTCCTCAGGTAGGCGAGATTGACCAATTAGACAGCACGGCAACAACAACCGATATTGTGGCAAAAATAAACGAGATTATTAGCCGTCTGAACTTTAGTGGAAACTAGTTTACAGTTTGTAACTAGTGTGTTATATACCTTACATATGTAGAATATGAAAACAGTTGTTTACACAGACAAGCAGCGGGTTATTGACTGGGTAGCAAAAAGAGTCGAGGAAGACGGCTTTGGTAGCGGGGCGATAGGAATTGGTTTGGAAGAAGATGGTGAACTGATTGCAGGCGTAGTTTTTAATGATTACACAGGACCGGGTATTTCAATGCATGTAGCAGCCGTACCAGGAAAACGATGGATGACGCGAGAATATTTATGGGCTTGTTTTGCGTATCCATTCCTGCAATTGAAGTGCAATCGCGTAACCGGACTTGTCCGAACTGACAATATAGTGGCACAAAAATTTGATGAGCATTTGGGTTTTAAACGAGAAGGGGTACTTAGACGAGCATGCAGCGATGGTACAGATATGATTGTATACGGAATGCTTCGAGACGAGTGCCGGTTTTTGGAGATTAAACGGTGAGATACGATCATTTTTCAATGCTGCCTGAAAAGGCGTTCCAACCCCGTAACGGTCGGTTTGGTATGACGCTTGAGGGCGGTAAAGGCAAAGCTCCGGCTCCTGATCCAAATATTGGTTTGGCGCAACGGGAATTGGCAGCGCTTTCTCGCGAACAACTGACTTTGTTCAAAAACGAAGTTTGGCCTGCGTTAAAAGAACAATCCCTAAAACAAGAAGCCAGATCAGACGAACAGTTTGCGCTTGATCGTGCGTTACAAGATTTACAGATTGACTCTGCTAAAAAAAGTATGGAGCGCTACGAAAAATATGGCTATCCACTTCAAGAAAAAATTTTTGAAGAAGCCGAAAAAGCTGGTGGCGCTGCCGATCAAGAAAAACAAGCCGCTCTTGCCCTTGGTGATGTACGGGCTGCAACCGATCGCCAAGCACGTAATATCGCTTTAGAGCAACGCAGTTTTGGTATTGATCCTAGTTCTGGGCGGTATCAAGGGATGCTGCGTGCTACTGGTGTGGACAATGCTGCCATGGAAGCTGCTGCTGCAAACCGCGCTCGAACTGCGGCTGAACAACTTGGTTGGGCTAAACGAATGGATGCTGCTGCTTTGGTTCAAGGGCAATTTGGAAACCAAGCAACTTCTACTGGTTTAGCGCTTAACGCTGGAAACCAAGCCTTAATGTCTGGGCAAATACCTATTCAAAATGCTGGAGCGATGACTTCCAATTTGGGAAGTTCCTTTGGCACGTCTATGCAAGGTTGGAATCAGGTCGGCACTCTTGGCGTGGACAAATACAAAGCAGATGTAGCAGCCTATAGTGCTAAAGAACAAGCCGCTGCTGCTACTGCTGCCGGTTTTGGACAAGCTGTTGGTACTGTAGGAATGATGTCTTTGAAAACACCAGCGCCAGCGCCATCTGATCGTCGCCTTAAAACAGATATTCAGCGTCTTGGTACTTTAGATAAATGGGGTATTGGCGTTTATTCGTTTAAGTATATTGACGCATTTAAGTCGGAATACGGCGATAAAACTTACATTGGTGTAATGGCAGATGAAGTTGAGCAGGTGCTTCCGGAAGCGGTTGTTACCATGGACAATGGATATAAAGCCGTCAACTACGAAATGGTACTGGAGTAAATTATGGCGTTTAATTTTGGTGCATTTGCAGGCGGGGTTGCAAAAGGTGCGACAGAAACTTACAAGATGTTGTCTGAGGAAGAAGAACGCGCATTGCTTAAAGAAGAACGCCGTCGCGCTTTAAAAAAAGACACGGATATTTCTGAAGCAGGACAAAAAACGCTAGGAAAGGTTGGTCAATTAGATGCATCTGGAAACGTAATTACACCAGAGCGAGCAGAAAATGATTTTGTTCGCCAAATGTATGCTATTGATCCTCGCCTTGGTCGCCAAGCTAAAATTGAATCTTTTCAGATTAAAGAGCTAGAACGCAAAGAAACAACGCAAGTCAAATTTGGGCAAGCTATGGAGCGACTGGATAGGGATTTAGCAACAATTCAAAGCACAGTTGAAAGTGGCGGTATGCAAGGTATTTATGATCTTGCCAAAAGAAATGGTTTAAAGGTTGATTTTGTTAAACCAGAAAAAGAAGGTTCAGTTGCTACAATTAGGTTACTTGATAACGATGGTAACGTTGAGCGTATTTTTACTTCTGCATCTCAAGCGGGAGACGCACTAAGCGAAGCTCGAATGAATCGTTTTATAAATACTGAAGCCTTGCCTTTAATGGGGGATCCAAAATCAATTATAGACGCCATGAATTCTCAACGCACTGCAGCCCGTGAAGATAAGCGCCTTGGTTTTGAACAAAGACGTTTAGAGATGGAGATAGCAACAAACCCTGCAAGAGTTGAGCAAATTCGTGCATCAATTGCTTCTTCTAATGCTGCTGCTCGTCTGTCGAATTTACAAGCAGATAAACTGCGAGATATGCAGACCATGAACGCTCAAATGGAAGAGTTACTAAAAAATCCAAAAGAAAATGCAGCAGCTATTCTACAGTTGGCTTCCCGTATGGAACTTCGATTCCCAGATGTATACACCCGCACTGGCACTGTTAAAGACGCTGACGGTAATCAAACACAAGTTACTACGGGTATTTTGGGTAATGTAGCAAAAGGAAGCCTAAGAGCCGCAGGAGTTGCCATTCTTCCAACGCAATCTTTACCGATACTGCGTGAAGCTGCTGCAGCGGCAAAAGGGGATTCTAAAAAGTTTTTAGCAAGTCCAGCGGCAAAGCAAGCAATGACGTTAGGGGCGACACCTGACGACCTAATTAAAGATTTTATGCCACAGGCTGCGCCTACTAGCCAACCTCAATCGGCAATCCCTGTTCCTTCTACTACGAATAGTACAGCAGCACCTTCTGCTACGAATAGTGCAGCATCAGCTTCTAGCATAGCTCCTAGTGGTAGAGGAGCTTCTGTAACTCCTAATATTCCTCCTGCTCCGCCTAAAACTATACAAAAGCGTACTAGAGGTGGTCTTGTCGATAC
>Ga0255178_1000108_pt1 | contig 37291 bp, 61 predicted proteins | sample Atl_Atlam_RepC_8_FD_183019 | JGI IMG/M metagenome (GOLD analysis project Ga0255178, IMG submission 183019) | Freshwater microbial communities from Altamaha River, Georgia, United States - Atl_Atlam_RepC_8d | ecosystem: Environmental > Aquatic > Freshwater > River | place: USA: Georgia...
GCAACTGCCTTGAAGTCTTTTTCTCCAGAACCTTGATAATTAATATTAATACCGTTATATGTCGGAACGGAGGTTGTACCTGTACCATTTAAGCCAGTTGCACTTTTGAATGCCCCAGAAATATCTTGGAATAAAATCTCACGCTCTTCATCCTCGCTTCTTAGAAGCGCATTTGTTGCATAGTTTCTAAGACCAGATCCAAGAATACCTTGGGCGCCGCTTCCCCAGAAAGCTAACCCAGTGAAATTTTTGTTGCCAAAGAATCCAGACAGGATATAATACGGAGAATTCTGATAGGAATCAATAACATCTATTCTTGAATAGTGCGGCTTTACATTGTAAGCATAAAAGTTTCCTGTTTTTGAAAGATTGGTATTGTCAGTTACAACGACTCTCAGTCCCAGATTCCTATCTCCATAGATATTTTGATAATCAGTTGTTTCTCTGCTTGTCAGTCTCTTATTCTCTTCTTGTGTAATTGTGTAAGAAAATCTATCATATGCTTTGATTGGAGCAGTTAAAGCCTGACCGGCCTCATCAAGGACTTGAACTGAGATATTTGGCGGCAAATCGACAAACGGATTTGCTAGCATTTTTTCGACTGAATCTATAATCCCGCCTGTTGGATCTATGTATTTCCATCTAAAAGTTAAGTCTTTAGATGTGAAATTGCCTTTCCCCAAGCCAGCCATAACGCCGCCACCAACGTGATAAATAGAATAATCCAAGCTGCTTGTATCTGCCGTATCAATTGTAAAACCGCTTGGAATAGTCGAGGTTATTGTATAACCGCCAGCACCAGTAATGGTCGCTTGAGGCAGAACCATTACTCCGGTCGAAGCCGCGCCGTTTGACAAAAATTTATAAATGGATGAACTTATTGAATATACGTCAACGTCAAATTGGCCCCAAGTTTCACGGATCGGGATTGTCAATGAGGTTGTGCCAGATGGGGCAAAATAAGGTTCAACTATGGCATCATTTTCTATGGAAGTAGTTGAATAGTCTGGTCTGCTAACATATATTTTATAACCACTTATTGGGCTGGCGCTAGCCTGCCAAGATATATTTAAACCTGTTGGCACTGAGCCACTTAGAGTAACGCCGGTTGAAGTTATTCTTGCTGGCGCTTCTGGCTTAATGACGATATCGTATGGAGACTGCACATAAACAGAAGGAGATGTGTCAAGAATATCCCTTTCGACAAAATCCTGTTTTTCTTTTAAATACTCAATTCCAACTACTGAATATAGATTAGCCTCTTCTTCTTTTACTCCGATAGTTTTGTATAGCTTGGGCTCAACACCAGAGCCGCTTAAAACATACAGACTTCCTTCCTGAACGCTAGTAAGATTTTTAGGCAAGGTGTCCACATCAAGATCATAAAATCCTCTTGGATATCCAGTTCCGATCACTAAGCCGCTGTACCCAAGTCCGTTGCTTTCTGCAAGGTTTGCGATGTCAGACTGACCTAATGTTCCACCTCCGACATAAACATCGATATCAAGGGCAGCAAACGCAGAAGAAATGTGAGATGAAGTTAGGGTGGTATTTAAATAAACTTTAGAAGATCCATAAAAATCTTTAGGAAAGCCAATGGTGGAATATCCTAAATTATTGCCAATTGCCCATTTCGATCTTGCTGTGCTGCCAGCGTCATAATCGCTAGTAAACAATTGGGAAGATCTTTCGTGAGATCTTGTGCAGACATATGGAACGGATACGCCTGCGTTTGTCACCTTTACTTTATTGCCGACCGAGTATGCTCTGCCCGCCTCCCATTCGGGAAACACAGACTCTTGCCTATTTCCTACGTCAGCCTGAACAATAGTATAAAACGGACGGAGTCTTGAAAATGCCAACAAATCTCTGTAAGTAAATTTTATCTTACCAGTTTCAGAATTACCCTTCGAAGCTCTCTCAAGAATTCTGTATCCATTTTTAACAAATACTCCAGCGTAACCAAAGGTAGATGAGCTAGATGCAATATCGTCGCCTATTCTAAATACTTCTGTCGCAGCTGCGCCGGTAGCCCAAGTAACGCTTGGACTAAAAGTATTGCTTAATTGATTACCTCTGGTATAAACCAGAACAACTTCATCGGCATCTGCGGCGGTATAGACAGAATTTGTCCAAAAATCATTTAAGTCACTAATAGCCCCAGATGCTTCAACTGCACCCGCTGCGGAAATTCTGAACATTCTGATTTCATTGGAGCTTGAGGTGCCAGTTACGACTCCGTTGATTGACAAAGTACTGCTAGTCGAAGCATTAAAATTAATTTCACCAGTCCAGTTTGGAACAGCAGCTAGCCCAGAAACTAACTGACCAGTGCCACCAGATCCAGAAATTGTAATGTCTATATTGTTTTGAGAGAATACCCCTGTCACATCTGCATAAGTCACAGTATCCCATTTTGGATTGCCGTTTAATACAGTATGATCTGGCAATGCGTAAACAACACCAGTGAGAACGGTCTCTCCAGTAATTACCCCACCGCCAGAAATTCTACCCTCTATTGGATAAACTTCAGTTTTTGCCGACTTTAAGAGAAAATCTCCCGTGACAGTGATTGTCGCGCCATAAGAATCATCTTGAACAGTATGGATGTTAAACTTTCTTATTTGCTTCTGCCTTCTAGCGCGGATTTGCTCAAGCGTTCCAGTAAATCCGCCATCACTGCCAGTCATATAGTTTAAATCAGAAACCGCATAGTTGCCTGATGGAACGTGAATATAAATACCTGATGCCAGCCCAGTTTGAAATTCGCCATCAATTTTAATTGTATTCGCTGAAGCATCGACATCTAGGATTCTGCCGAATGTTCTGCCAACATTTCTAACTTCATCGCTGACTGCAAAGATGTCACCAGGCTGTAAGTAAACAGCCTCCAACCCACCGATAAAAGAAACAGTATCGGCCTCAAACATTGAACTGCAAAGAATATAGCGGCCAATTCTTCTTGCTTCAGATCTTGAAGTGCAGCCTGCCGCATTTACTTTAAACGGGTTAATTCCATACTTTCTAATTCCTTCGATATCTTCAACCAACTCCATTTTAGTTTTGAAGTTATCATATTTATCATTATATACAATCTCTACACTGGTGTATCTTTTATTTCTGACAGTTTCTGTATAATTAAACAGGCCATCTTTTACATTGGCATTGCCAAAATAAAGCACTGGCTCTTTGGGACGGTCAGCAAAGAAAGAGAATCCTTCAGTATTCCAATAGACGATTCCCTTGAAAATTGCCGCAATATCCTGAATAACTTTGTAAGCTTCGTCCTTATTAAAAAAGATTATATTACAAGTGTATCTTGGTTCTAGACCACCCTTGCCATCTGGGACACCTCTGAATTTACCATCATCATCAACAGCGTCGCAGTATCTTGCAATGTCGTACAGCGTCCACTTGTCTACCGAGCTTGAATCGATGAAGTTGCCTAAGCCGTAATTAGGATCAGTAATAATATCATACAGCACCCAAGCAGGATTATCAGTCCACGCGATTTTAAAAGTGCCATCCCAGTCTCCATAATAGACCTTATTGCTGTCGTAAAAGTTGTTATCACAGAACTGTTGCAGCTTACTATCAGAGTCGTGCTGCATATTAAAAGCGCCACCACCACTATCATTACCAAGCTCTCTAAGTGTTCTTGTTCCAGAAAATTGTGCATCTACATAAAAATAATATAGCTGTATGCAATTTTCTCTAGCGTGATTAAGCAAGATTTGGTAAGTGGAAGGCGACATTATTTCAGGAGTAGAACCTGAGAAATAAATCACTTTTCTAACTGTATTGGACCAAACAGACTCTAATACAGAGTCTTCTGAGCTTTTACCAACTTGATCAGTGATACTGAACTGGCTTTTTCTTAAAAAGAAATTGGCAATCGTTGTTTCTGCTGGGTCTGTGATTGGGCTATTTTGTAAATTGTCTGCCAGCGCATCGAACAGTCGCTTGTAAAGATTAGTTTGATTATTGCCAGCCGAATCTGGAACCTCTAATTCAAAAAACAAATCAGTCTGATAATATGTAAAGCCGTTGATAACATCGCCGGTTGACTCATTAATTACAGTGTTAACGCCATTTTTCGTTTGCCAGATAGAAGCCCTTACGTTAGTGTAGCCAGAAATTAATTTGCTTAAAAACTGCGCTAAATTTCTTCTGAGTAAGCTTCTTGTCCCAGCGCCCATATTCTGGTCAACCATAAAGATGACATCAAGAGTAGTTGGGTTCGCAGGGTAATTTGGATTTGAATAGACATATCTGCGGTCTAATCCATTACCACCAAGAGGAAAGTAGTTAGAAGGCACTTTAACCTTCTTCATTTTCACATCGTACTCTCTATTTGGAATGCTAGAGAATGTTCTTGAATCAAACTTTAGACCAACGTGCGCTGTAAGTGGGTAAGAAAAATTGCGATCAATTACTTCGTAAATTCCATCGACACTGATATCCTTTTTGACCAGAGGACTTACTGTTTCAGAACTTATTTTTTCAATTGTTACATACCTGTCTTTCCCGTCAATGGATGGCGGCAAAATTATCTCAGCCTTGTTATTTGCCATTTCTGACAGATAAACAAGATTATTTTCAAGCGTGCCATTTAGCGATTGGCCATCATCTCCATTAGTGCCTTGATCGTCCATTTTATTATATTAAAATTTAAGCTGTAATTGTAAAGCTTCTTCTATTATCGGTAGTTCCAGAAGCTGTTAGTCTAACAGGAGGATTATTTGGAGAATGAGCGTCTATGTGAACGTAATGGATTCCCAATCCAAGTTTTTGAGTTATTTCTGCTGGTATAACAAAGCTAAATACTCCGCTACTATTTATTTCTGTAGCTTTACATTCTACTTGATAAGCTGGCAAGCTATCGGGCGGGCCACTGCGACCGATATCAATTTGAGCAGTAACTTTGATAGCTGGCTTCAACTCTAAAAGAGTCGCGCCATTCATTAATTTATATGTTGCAGTTCCTGATAATGTTATTGTCGATCCCCTAGAGAAGCTAGAGCCTGATAGAGTATCAAAAACAGCAGAAGCTGAATTTTCTCCCACAGCCAAAGATGCGTAAACTATTCTATCAAAAGCGGTTGGAACATATTCGTCATCTTGTCTTCTTTTTAATTGGTATATGATAGGAAGAATATTTGAGTAATTTCTTGGGTTTAGTTTTGAAGCTAAATCTTCTTCTCTTGTTTTTGGTAGTGGCATTATAGAGGCTCCTGATAGACCATTCTCCTGAGAGCTTCCTCACTGGAGACAGCGTTGAGAATTCTAGAATCTTTAGATGTGTTAATGCTAGGTATGCCAGCAGTATTAAATACTGAGCCTCCAAAAGTGCTTGGGTTGGCGTAAGGACCAGCAGCGCCATCAAGAGTGGACGCTTCTTCTCCCACCATATAAGCGCACGGGCTAAGAACTAAGCCATCAATAACGACTCTTTTGGGCGTAAATACCTTTGATCCTTCTAGCCCATATCTTACCATAAGCTCTACTGAGCTTCTCTTATTCATTCCCATCTTACCAGCTTCTCCTGGTGCTTTGCCCTCAGAGACCGTGTCTGACAACTGTTCAATTATAAAAGCAATTTGTATTTTTTTGACATCCTTGTTTCTGATATGATGAACATAAATAAATGGATCTTGCGGTAAGTCAGGCCAGCCATTCTGACCCTTTGCCCAGCTGGTAAAATTTTCTTTTGGTAACTCTGGTCCGGTATAGTTTCTGCCGACAGGTCTAACATCTTCTTCATTTGGGTTTATTTTACCAAGTAATTTAAAATTAGCGGGCTTATAAATATAGACCTTATTAAAATTAGCTAAAGGCTTTTGATTTTCTGTGCCAAGATTGATTTCCATCAAAATGTTTCTGAAATTATATTCTCCAGCGGAGTTCATAGCGGGAAGCTTATTTAAATAAATACCTTTCAGCATATCTAAGCCATAAACTTTTCTACCAAATTGATCCACAAGTCCATAAATCGGACCTTCGCAAAGAGCGTCTACGCTATGAGAAATAGACATAGACTTCATTAAGTTTTGGTTACGATCAGGTGGAACCAGTCTTGGCACTGGTGCCTTGTCTCCTTTGGCGCCCTTAATGAACCTATATTTATTTAATATTTTCATTATGCACTATAGTTATTTACAGGAATAGATGTTTCTTTTACCCCTTTAAGCGAAAGTTTTGAATCCAAGAATCTAACTTTTACTCTAACTGGCGAAGTAGTCAGTGTTACGCCATCCAAACTTACTTTGCAATTAAACTTTGATTCATAATATGAATAGCCGTTATCGATCTCTCCGTTCTTTGAAGGTCTTTTAGCCGAAAACTGTACGACTCTGTTGCCCTCTGATGATCTTGACTCGGCATAGTTGTATACATCTTCGAACACAAGACCAGTTCCGTTAGCTGCCGTACCATTTGTTTTTGTAAAGACTGTTCCAATTCTTGGTGAGCTTGCTCCAATGCTTCCCCAATTAGTAGTGTTGCCGAGATTAAGAATTTTATACTGTCTTCCGCTTACCATCTGATCTAGCGGAACTCCCCAAGATCTTGGCATAAATTTGCCACTTTCAGGTAGATTAATATCGGAAATTTGTCTATATTTTAATTTATCTGCTGGAATAACTTTAAAATCAGAATAGCCCCCATCCCAATTAGTATCATACTGGTAATAAAAACTAATACCTTCTGAGCCCAGACCATCTTGGAATCTTGCGTATAAATGATGATATCCGGCAGTTAGCAAGATTTCTCCGCTGCTGGACGGCATTGCTGCAATCGAAGCGCTGTCAGTTGGACTTGCGAAACCGTGACCGCTATACCAAACGCTAGCAGCTTGACCATCAATGTACAGATCAGCCGCATCATCAGAGTCTATCTTGAAATTGTATTTAACAACTGGATAACAAAGACCATCACCAGTGCTTTGATAAGAATTTTTAACAAACGTGAGCCCAAGCTTTGGAGGAATAGCGGCCCCGCCCGCGCCAGTTAAACCAATCGCCGCCCACTGCCCTGTGTCGCCAACTTTAATAATTTCATACATTACTCCAGCAGTGGTATCTGGAACCTGCCTCTTCAAGTTGCTCACCAATGGGATATACAAGTAACCCATCATTTCCATAGCATAATTATCAACGCTGGTCGTGTTGCCGCGAACACTTTGCTCATTTGTGGCCTCAACGATTCCCTCATACACGCCTTCGTATTTGAAGGCGGGCATCCCGCTGATAAGCTGGTCAAACTCTACCTTGCCAGTTGGTGAGGAAAGGCCAGTCCAGAATGGAGCATTGCCAGTATTTGTTCCTGTAGATGGTAGATGACCAGAAAATGTTGATAGGGCTTTATAAATTCTTTCTTGACTTGGCTCTAAAATTTTTCTCCAGTGAGTTGTTCTTACAGTGTTTCCTGCGCCAGTTGGGATACCTCCGGTTCCGCTAAATCCACTGACAGCTTGAAAATAAGTACTCTTTTCACTCCCTGTTGGGAAGTTTACAAGCTCTCCACTATTATACAAATAAGTAGAATCCCAATCAGAAATTGATAATTTTGCAAATTGAGTTGGGCCATACTTGACCAAATCTCCAGACACATATTCTGCAAAATAATTCGGATCTGAACTTGTTGTATTTCTGTATTCTGACAGAAGCTTGTAATCCGCTGGATGATAGGATCGGTAAACAAGTCCGCTCTGGAACGAGTATGGATACTCAATATAAATTTGATTCTTGGTTGAATCCTGATTCAGTAAAGACCACTCGTATTCGATATCTTCATCATATGTGTCTAGATCAATATTTGAGACAATCTCTCCGTTTCTTTTGACGACGACTTCTACAGGACTTGAAGTGACCTTGTAAGCGTTCTTGGATAAAATATCAATGTACGAGTTTACAATTGTCGCAGAGGCAAATGAGACAGTATCATTCATATCCACAGCTTGATTTGTGGAGAATGAATCTTGAATTACTCCATCTGTGGAATCTGGCGCTTCATTTACAAATTCAAGGCTGGTATAGTCATCAACCGGCTTATCTACTGGAGCCATCAACTGCTTGATGTCCATATTCAAAGAATGGTGAGTGGCGCCAGCGCTGATCTGAGAGCCGCCAATTTTTAATCTACCGTAGCCAACTGGTATAGCTTGTCCCTGAGATGCATTATTGGGTTTATTACCAAAAAGATAAGATTTTCCGCCAGCTTGAACTTCTTGGTTGAAGTCTGGTTTTGGCGGTGGGAACAAAAGACCCATCACACCTTGCAAGACTAGGCTGGCACCAAGACCTATCAAAGTTGAACCAAGAAGCGAAAGCGAGCCCCCAGCAGAAACAGCCGCACCAGTTGTTGTTAATGCGCCCGCCGTTCCAAACCAAGCCGCGCCAAAAGCTCCTGCTGCACCAGCAGTAAGAACTATTGCCAAAACTCCGACAGCAATTAAAACCCCATTTTTTCCTGCTCCCCATACAATCGGCACAATGTGAACTTCCTTTGGAGCTTTTTTAATCTCAAGCTCCTCTTTAGTTTTTATGACTTCTTCGTCAACAACGACACGATAATGAACTCCCTTTGCAGCAAGCCTTTTAATTTCTAAGTCAAAGTTTCTTTTGTTTGCCTTGATTGCAAGAAAAGCCTCCTTTGGAGACTCAATGTGAAAATTGAATTCGTGCCCAAACTTGTTTCGCAGTTCACCGTAAAGAAAAACTTTAGTCATATTGTTTCTTTAAAATTTGCACAAAATCCTTGTTAACGTGAATTGATTTTGGCAAAATAAGATTAAACTTTTCGGACTTTTTACTATAGATCACAAAAGGAATGCACGAATTCTCACAATTAAATTGGTCAAACTTTGACTCAAGCTCGCCAGAATCTGGATGAGTATGATAAATTGCCGCCAATTTGCCTGTTTTAATCTTCTTTAAAATTTCGAGCGGGTGAATTTCAAATATATCATTTTGATAAACTGCCACATTCTTGGCTGGCTCACTTACCAATTGACCGTCTTCAACCAAAACAAAGCCGCAGACTTCGGCGTCGGATGTGTTAGCGTGCTCAATGATGGATTTCATATTACGACGAAATTGAATACTCCTCTGTTCCGGGGAATCCGCCAAACGGCAAGTAAGACTTGTTTCCAAATCTCATTTTGCAGCCCTCTATCGTTCTTGAGCACTGATCAGCAACCCAGTATTCTTTATTAAATAATGGGCTTTTGGCAGGAGTTGCCGTGTGGTTTTTTAAACAAAAATAAAATCTTTGCAGCGGCTCCCAATTTGGAATGGAATTAACATCGCGCTTAGTGACCTTGACATTGTGATTTTCAATGTAAACATAATCGCCAACTCGATAGTTCGTGTTGTTTTGCCAGCGGCCTGCAAAGGTTTCTCCCATCACACTATCCTTATCCAAAGAAATCGATTTGCTAATCGAAAGCGTAGTATAAAATCTTTGGCTAGATGTCAAAGATCCATACTCGGTTGGATCATAATAAAACCTAGTTGATGGGAGAGAAATGAAGGATGATGAATTTGGAACTTTGTAAGTTAAGGTTAAGTATTGGTCTCCTCCCAATCCATTAGCTTCAAAAAATCTTATCACAAGTCTATGATACCCTTCTGGTAATGTTATGCTGCCAGAGACATTTACAGTTGACCCGTTAGAAGAATAACGAGAACAAATGAGCGTATTATTGATAAATAACTCTACACAATCATTCACTTGAACTTGAAAAGAATAAGTCCCGCCCTGCCCATAATCAACTTTAAAGTATCCTAGAAACTCGTAATAATAATTATCTGCCACCTCTGGAGTAGTCGCAGAGACTAATGTTTCTGAACTTGCTAAATAAGAGGCGGCAGCTATGGCGCTAGTAAAAGAAGCGTTGCTTGTAGGCATTGTTGTACCATTGTACCTCCTTCTAATCAAAGATCCTTGATTTAAATCTGTTGGGAGGCTTAGTCTCAGATCGTTTTCATCTGCAACTGGTGGACCCATATATCTGCATCCATTACCTCTATAATGAAAAGAGCAGTAGCGCGCCATTACAGTTCTTCTTGGAAAAGTAACGTTTTCAATTTCCAGCGGCGAAGCTAATTCAAGTTCAATCGCTGCCCTGTTTTCGCTCGCCCTTCTGAGAACAAAAAACACTTGATCTTCTAACCCAGCCGTAGCGTCAGCTGACCCGTAGGGATTCCGACCTTCGGCAAAGTTAGCGTTGTCAAGAAACTTTAAAAATGTTCTTTTTCTGACCACCTTAGCGCCAACAAGGTTATTGTAACGTCTAATTAAATTAGATACGAAGAAATCTTGATTGGAAACCGCCAGCTTTGGTCTTGGTAAGCTGCCGTCACCTTTGCTTTCAAATCCAGAACTCTGAATTGGAAATGGCAGATACTCAACGCCCTGCCAGTATATCGAACCATTTATTCCATTAGTTCCGCCGTGAATGTAAAGTTTATCATCAGGAGTATTAACGTAATCATAATAAATAACGAAAAACTCCAGAAGAGCGGTTGGCTCTAATGAAAATAGTTCAGAATTTACCTTTTGACTAGATTCCCTAGACATTTCCTTTTACCTTTAGATTATATTACACTGATGGACCCTAAAAGCAAGATAAAAATAGATTCTTTTGAGGTCAGTAGGATGTACCTGACAGACATTCCAGAGGTATTAAAAATGGCCATTGAGGCCCAATCCTCTTTCGGAGTTAACCCAATATCGTCTCCCACAGCCTTTATCCAAGAAATGAGCAGGGTATTGCAGGCGAATACTAGATTTTCGTTTGTTTTCCGTTCAAATAATAAAATATTTGCAGCTTTCATCTTTAGCGCGAAAACAACTAAAAGCGCCGATTTCCTTTATGCTTTCTCAAATCCTAGAATTATTCAAACAGAAGAAATGTACGAGGCGTTCTCAAATAAACTAAAGGAGATGCCTTTTGATGTTATTTATGCTTATGTCTTGAAGAAGAGAAAAAGATTTGAAGTTTACGTCAGATTTTTAAAATCTATTGGATTTAAAAAGATTTTTAATGAAAATGATGTTTATCTGGTGATTTCGAACGAAAAAGCTTGACAAAGGATCATTGGTCGCTTAAATTCATAGCAATGAATTTAAACAGGCTCGTAAGCCTTGCCAGAAACTTAATCATCTACGACGACATCGAGTTGCGGTGTCGGCACTTCGCATTCATTTTAAACAAAAGCAAAATAGTTTCTATCGGGCGAAACTCCAAGAAGTCTCACCCAATTAACCAAAAGTATGGTTATTTTGACGGAAGTGGTTTACACGCAGAGGCTTGCGCGGTAATTAAGTCTGGAAATATCGACCATTCAAGGCATACTTTAGTCACGTTTCGTATTGACAGGAACAATAAAGTTGCTATGGGTAAGCCGTGCAGACACTGCCAAAAGCTTCTCAACGACGTTAACTTTAAGGAGATTTATTATTCTGATGAACAAGGACAATTCCAAAAAGCCTGAAGATATCATTTCTGATGGATTCGGCAGTAGCTGGGTAAAGTGCAAGATGGGCGAGGCGTGTGGTTTGCACGTTGTTCGCCCCGGCAAGTCTCAGTGCTGGTGCGACTCTAAAACAGCTTTCCTGTACGAGGACAGCTTTGAGTCAAAAGATAAGGCTCGGCTTGCTGGTTGGGCTGGAGATGGCTGGTATTTTTGGGGGGAAGATGATGTGTCCTGCTACGGACCCTACAAAACTGAATTGGAAACTAAGCGGGACTTTCTAAGATACTTAAACTCAATTTAATGAATATTTTAATTATTGAAGCTACCAGCAAGCGGAAGCCGCTGGCTGAAGATTACAGTGACACTTCCATTGTTCATTGCCGTAATAGTCTTATTTTAAAGAAAGCTCTTGGCGCCGATCTTCTTGACGGCGAGTACTTCCTACCAGAAGTACTGAAGAAGCAGTACGACATCATCATCTGCTGCTACGCTTCGCCGTATATGCCGCACGTACCTTACCGTCAGGTTCTTGAGAAGAACCCCAAGGCAAGGTATATCTGGCTTGTAAACGATCACGATATCGAGGATAACCAGCTTCTCCGCTGGGGTATCATTAATATGGGGCTGACCTATGATATGATCTGCAACAATCCCAGAGAAGGCTATCGTCACTGGATTTTGAATAAAAACATTGCAAATAAGAAACTTAATGATTTTATTAACAAGTGGCTCACAGTTAATTTAAACTCGCTGATTATGGACGAGAACAGAACTCCTGTTGACCACTCACAGAAGAATGGTGTCATTTATTACGGCACCTACCGCAAATGGCGCGCCGAGTCGTTCAAGAAGTTCCTAACTGAAGGAGTGTTTCTTTCTGCTTCAAATAAGAATTGGAAAAAATTCCAAGCTCTTGGCTGCAATTGCAACTATATGCCCAAGCTTGAATGGCAGAAGAACAATGAGGATCTTCGCAAGTTCAAGTACTCCATTTATATGGAGGACGAGCACACTCATAAGAACTATGCGTTTCTTGCCAATCGCTTCTACGAGGCTTTGATGGCAGATGTGGTTATGCTGTTTGATGCTGACTGCGCCAATACTATTCAAAAGTGCGGCTACACCATTCCCGAGCGCCTAATCATCGATAACGAAAAACTGAAGAGTGGCGTAGTTAAGTACGCAGAATCTCTTGCTTTTCAAGCAAACCTGATGTATCAACAGACATTCTTTGATCAAGCGATAGACGAAAAACGAACCGCAATTAAGCAAATAAAAGATTTTCTCGTATGAAATACAAAGGACGAATTGAACTGACGCCAAAGTCAGCAAAGCATCTCGGAGTCGATGTCAAAAGACAATATGAGATCGATCTCCTGTCAAAGGCGAAAGTCATCTCAAATAATAATTATATTTTAATTTCAGTACCGGAAATCGGTATTGAAGGCGAAATCCAAGTCAACGAAACTAATTTCTTCACCCAAGAACTTGAAATTAAAGGATGGTTCTCTGTTAATCCAGAAGCCTACCTTTGCCAAGTCAGGTTGATTTTACAATGAGATATAAAATAAACACCACCGTCAACGTCTTTGGCGATCAATTAGTTTATGGCGCCTCTGGACAGCAAGTCACCCTTTACAAGGACGACTGCATTCGAATTGTTAGTCGTATGAAAGATATGTGGAGCAATGATATCGAGCATTGGCAAACTTCCTGCGGATGGCTCTTAAAAATCACACAAGATATTTTACCATATTTTGACAAGGACGAAGATCAACAATGATGACACTAAAGGAGCAGGAAGACAAAGTTTACGAAGAGTTTTTGAAAGTCAAAGGTGACTTTGAGACACTTCTTGATCGCAAGATCACGCGAAAGAACTTCAAGAAGGCGATAATCGACACGACAAGAATTGCCGCCAGCGAGATGTCAAAGCTTGAAGCGGATGATGGAGTCCGAGACAATATCGCGGAGTTCTTTAAGGTTTGCCACAGTTATCTTGGAGAAGTTGTCTGGGCCGAGATCAAGGAAAAGAATATTAAAATTTTCATCCACTACGAGGACACTCCAATGCTAGCTTGGAACATTCCAATCGATATGTTCTTTTCTCAGCAGGAGCAGTACGAAGTTGGGGTGAAGATGATCACCAACAGTTTACAGGAGTGCTTTATTTCGTTCTTCCTTTCTCCAGAACTTCGTCAGTCCGTGATCAAAGGGGACGAGTCAGCGATTAGAATTCTTTACAATTCGTTTAATCGCCCCTCAATGGATTCCAGCGTAGTCAACCTCAAGATGCTGAAGGAATGCTTCCCAGACTTTTACAAGTACATCACAACAGAGCTTGACATTATGACCGTAGAGCAGATGGAAGCGTTTGTTAAAAATAAGAACGGTAAAAAGGTGCGTGGCTCAAAGAAGGCTTAACGTGTACGAAAGGCCGACAGTTTGCACTGAACCGTTATGGTTTGGTTTGGGCGATACAATGCATTTCTTACCAGTTGTAAAGAAATTAAGCAAGACGCTGAACTCTAAAATCGACATCATCACCCAGCATCCTCAAGTCTTCCGAAATAATCCTTATGTTGCTGCTATCTTTAATCTGCAAGATTATAATTTCAAGATACAAGAAGGGAACCCCTACTTCTTCGCGCCGTTAAGAAACAAGAATCCGTTCTGGTTTAATATTGATATTAAACAGTATATTGCTCACTCGCTTGGATTTGAACTGCTTGATGACGAGAGGGTTCTGGAGTTTTATCCAGAACCATTTGTGAATGTCGATTTGCCAAATAAGTATGTATTAATCACTCCAGCAAAACGCGGCGTCGACAGAGACTTTGGCAAAGATGGCTGGCAGAAAATAGTGAATGAGTTAAACGCAAATAAGATTCCTGTTGTTCTTGAAGGGGCTGGCGAGTATCACGAACTGGACGTTGAGCTAGGATTAAACCTTTGCGGGCAAATAAATTCATTGAGCCAGACTTGGCACTTGATGAACAAAGCCCACTCTTACGTCACCTTTGATACTGGGATGTACATCCTAGCAGGCTCAACAGGAACGCAAATATTCTTAATAGATTCTTACTTTGAGAATCGCTGGCACAAGCCATTCAGAAAAGGCAGTCTCGATTATAAATTAAAAGTAATTGAGGGAGATTGCGCCGAAAAATGTTTGGGTAATTTGAAATACTATGTTCGCGAATCTGGCCTGCATCAGTTCAAGGTACAGCAGTGCCAGTTAAAGTACGATTCTTTCAAGTGTATCCCAAGCGTTGAAAAGGTCGCCAAAGAAGTTGTAAATCATTACAATGCCGTATCTTAATTCTAATATCCCGACATTCTTCGCTTACCTCAAGAGCGACTTCCTGTATAATAATACTAATAAAAATACGGAATATATCCCTTGCGAAGTGTTTGGCGTTACCTCTCTAACCAGACGGTGTTTATTGTTTCAGATTATGACCGAGTTTGGGTCAAGACACGATAGAGTGCCAATTCATTATCTGGTCAGAGACCCAAAGCATTCCAAGCTTGATCTCGATTGGTTGCAGCTTTGGGACTGCTACTCAAATTCCCTTTCAGTTACCAGATACGAGTACCACAAGAACGCTTCTGTTGAAGTGCAGTTGAAGAATCGTGAATGGATTGAGGGCAAATATCTATTCACAATAGACTGGCACGATAACCCCGACGCAGCTTACGGTTATTCTGAAATGGCTGGAGGCCACAAGTGCGGACATCTTATCTGGGGATTACAGAACAAGAAAGGCGATCCGGTTAATCAGTTATTCCTACAGCCAAATAACCGACTGATTTGGAAAGATGGCGGCGCTTTTATTTCCAAAAAGCTTGACAAGAAGCCCGATTGGAAGGTATTTGAAGGAGAGTTCACTTGCGAAGGCAAAGGCAAGTGGGTCGCTGAAGACAACTACGACTACTTTTATCAATTTAAAAATAACGAATGATCGAAGTTCAAATAAGTAATGATATGATTAGCGAGGCTTTGGAAAGAGCCGCGCAAGTTCCAATTTTGAACAATTCGGACACAAATAATCACGGAACCAAGATAGCTGCTCTCTCTGATCTGATGGTTCAGAAGACTTGGGGCGGGCGAATCGTATCCGATATGAGCTTCGATTTCGATTGGATCTCACCCAAGCTATTTTTATTTGAAATTAAATCCAAGGAGCGCAATGTTGTACCACAGCCTTGGCACAACTGCACAGTAAAGGAGTACAATACCAAACAGAAATGCGACTACTACCTGTTCACCAGCATCTTTGGGGACTACAGCAGAGGCTGGATTCTTGGCTACATCAAGAAAAGCGATTTCTTTGAGCAAGCTACATTCTTCAAGGGCGGCGACTTTGATCCCGATCCAAGAGGAGACCGATACAAGTTCCCGTCTAATTGTTTTAATTTGAAAATCGAGCAGTTGCACTGTTGACAAGCTGCCATTGATCTGACTCGCTCACCCTATGCAACTCGCACTTTGCTGCATCTCCAACGTCCTTGCTGACCAAGGTCATAAGTTCCAGACTATGACCCTTACTCGCTTTCTCAAGCTTCCCCGCGCAGAAGCTATCAACACCGTAAGCGAGCGTATCCTCAACAACTTCCTTGTTACCAATCGCGTCATCCAGCACTGCGCTGACTCTGGCATCGCAGGCTATCGCCTCTCCTCTGCGCTCGTTCCCGTCATCTCTCACCCCATCGTCAACTTGCGCTTGCAGGACTTGCCCAACTGGTCCGACATTCGCGCTGCGCTCGACCAGATTGCAGCCACTATCGTTCGTACCGGCGTTCGCGTTTCCGCTCACCCCTCCGAGTACATCACGCTCACCAGTCTCGATCCTACCGCCATCCGCAACAGCGTTGACGATCTCACTCAGCACGCTGACATCTTCGACCTTATCGGCTTGCCACAAGACTACCGTTCACCTCTCAACATCCATTGCCGTCAAGACGGCGACCCTGTAGAGATTTCACAACGTTTCCTGTCCGTCTTCCGTACCCTGCCTGCCAACGTTCGCAATCGTCTTGTCATCGAGGTCAACGACAACGTTAGCGGCACTTGGTCTATCCGTAACCTTTTTCAGTACTTCTACTTGACAGCAGGCATTCCTGTCACCTACGATTCGCTCCATCGCCAGTTCTGCAATCACGGCAACGATGACTCTGCTGATTTCCATCTCGCTCATTCTACTTGGCCTACTACCCCTCTGTTTCATTACTCCGAGGGTGTCGATGGCACGCGCAAACACGCCGATATGCCCACAGGCATTCCCAATTCCTACGGCAAACCCGTGTTCTTCGACGTAGAACTCAAGTCCAAAGATCACGCCATTTTTCACATCCTCCAACAATGCAAAGCAAAATAGACAGTACAAAAGATAAGGTCGCCGCCTTTTTAATTGATAAAAATATCCCATTTGAAATTGCGCCGATCAACCTAGAGCACGAAAGCGAGAAGAAGTCCGTCACCGGCTACAAGGTAGTGATCGCCGCGCTCTCCAGCGTAATCGCGTGGAACTTCAAGTCACGCAAGGTCGAGTTCCTTGCGCTGAACGAGAACCTCATCCAGCACCTTGTGTCGGAGGGAATGTCCGACGAGCAGATTATGGAGCAGGGTAAGGTGTGGATTCACATCAAGACCTTCGCCTCCTACAAGAAGTTTCTGACGCTGTGCGTCGAGCCAGCGAATTAAAACTAATTAAAATGAATCGCCCAATCATCTATTCTTCCAAGAACGTTAACGACGTATACTGGGTCTACCAGCAGGCAAATTCTGCTTTCCTCAAGCACTTCAAGCACCAAGGAGACTTCGCGATTTCGTTCACCAGCAAAGATCCGCTCTTCTCTTTGGCGGTTGAAGACCCTTCAGAAAACGAGTTTAAGTGGCTCACTGACAAAGTTTTAGAAATTCTCTCAGAAAAAGTTAAACAAACCGCTTGACGGCAGGCAGGGAATCAACGATACTCTGCTCACCAAATTGCTCCAATGATTGTTCAAACCATCCAGCGCAACGTTGTTGAATCCAGCGACTTCAAGTCTGAAATCGCTACTATCGATCCGCAGGAGATGCGCTACATCTCCTCGCTCCTCCGCAACAATTACTCCGAGCCGATTTTGGCTACGGTTCGCGAGACCGTTGCCAACGCCCTTGACGCCAACTCTGGCGCGAATCGGCCCATCGAGATCACTTGCCCGAGCTTCCAAGACCCTGTTTTCAAGGTCCGCGATTTCGGCGCTGGCTTGTCTGAGGAAGACCTCTTTGGTCTTTACACCAAGTACGGTCGCTCCACCAAGCGCGACGACAACACTTGCATTGGTGGATTCGGTATCGGTCGCTTTGCTCCTCTGTCCTACACCGACACTTTCAACGTCGTTTCCCGTAACAACGGCAAGGAAGTGATCATCTCCGTCTACGTTGACGAGGAGGGTAACACTCGCTTCACCAAGCTTGGCGAGCAGGCTTGCACTGGCGAGAGCGGCTTGGAGATCATCGTTGCAGTGAAGATGGACAACCTGTCCGAATTCAAGGAGGCTATTGCTTACTGCACTTGTTTCCTCGACAAGGATTTCGTTCTGCACGGTATGCAGAAGATCGTCACGAACTGGACCGTTAAGACCGATTCTTGGGGGCACTTCAGTGAAGCAGAAAATGATGCAGATGGCAATCATCCTTGCCATCACGGCGCGAATGCCTTGCTTGTTATGGGCGGCGTTCCTTACCCTGTTGACCTTGGAACCTTGATCACTGTCGGGACTCAGGGCAAGATTGCCGAGTTCATCTCCGTGATTAATAATCGCGGCTACTCTGCTCGCAATTTCGTTTTCTTCGTTCCCGTTGGCTCTGTGTCCCTGCACCACTCTCGCGAGAGTCTGGAATACAACCCGCGCACCAAGTCCTTTTTAATTAATTTTTTTAACAAGGTTCAGTCCGAGATGCTGGAGGACTTCCAGAGCAATCTCAGCAAGTTTAACGACTTCTCAGACTTCGTTGACGCGCAATCTAAAATCTGCGCCAACCCCATCTTTCGGACGATTGCTAATCGGGAGTTCGTTTTCACTTCAGCTTCCGGTCAGACCTTCAAGTCGAACTGCTTGCAGAAGGTCAATGACATTCTGATTGCAGCCTTCTCCCAAAACATCCGCAGGCGTCGTTCTAGCTCCTCTGCTTTCAAGCGGATCAACCTTACCAAGGAGAACATTTACATCGAGGACATTTTTGACTCCAAGGCAAACAACTATCTCTTGGTAGCCGACGAGCGCAGTTATATGAACTGCATCAATTGGATCTTTGCCGAAAAGCCTTTTGAGTTCAATAACATCTTCGTTGTCTCCAAGGAAAACGCTGAGAAGACCCTTCTCATCAACCACACCAAGAGCAAGAATATCCTGTTCGTTTCTAAGACCTCCAAGATCGTTCGTCCCAAGGCTGGAGCGACAGATGTCTTGAGGCTTTGGAAGACTGGCGATTCTCTCTACGGCAATCATTACGTTAAAACCACAGCGCCGAGCGAGGATTTCCATTATGTTCTGATTGACAGGAACAACAGCAAGCACCCTAGCAATCACGAAATTACTTTCGGTCGTTCCCGCCTTCATCTGAAGAGCAGCAGCCTCTATCACTTTATCATTGAAACCTCAAATAAGCTTGGCATCAAAATCGATGCTCTCTACGGGATTTATAACGAATTAAATCTCCCGCCTAACGCCAAGAACCTCTTCACTGAGTTTTCGGATAAGTTCAAGGCTCTGGCGAAGAAGAACGAGGATATTCTCGCCAAGAAAGCTGGGGCTCTGCACTACAGGTCGCTGCTTGAGCGTTCAATGTCGAACACTAGCAACACTGTGTTCCGGCTTGACTTGTCCGCCTCGTTGGGCAAAGACCATCCCCTCTCCAAGATCGGGGCTAAGGCTTTCGACAGGGTTTCCTACAGCGATGACCTTCAAGAGAAGGAAATCGATTTGATCTCCAGTATCACCAGCAAGGGCACTTTCGAGATGGAAGACCTTCCCGTCGATCAGAAGAAGATCGAGAATGAAGTTATGTTTGTGGTCAACAAGTACCCGATGCTGAAGCATCTTGGCTGGAGTCACGGTGCAGAAGCCTCAACCGACATCATCAACTACATCAAGTTTATCGATCAGCACTCTTGATATTTTCCCATCAACCCATAACATACAATACCTAGTATTATGAATAAGCCCGCCTACATTATGCGCGACGAGTCTATCACGGTCATCGTGGAGAATCGTCCTTACACGGTCGAGAAGACGCACCCGAACTTCCTTCCTCTCCGTAAGGCTTTGCTGAATGGAGACTACAGCGACATTCCGAACCTCGTTTCGGTGCCGCACGTTATCAAGAATATGACTCGCGGCTCGATCCGTATCGAGAACGAGAAAGTGTTCTACAAGAACCATCAGCTTCACGGCGTCGTTGTGAACAAGCTGATCGAGATGCTGAAGGCTGGCGCGACTGACGCTGACCCTCTCCTGCTCTTCATCGAGCGTCTGATGGCGAATCCTTCCGCCAACTCTGTCAACGAGCTTTACACGTTCCTGTCTTACAAGAACTTGCCGATCACTCCCGCTGGAACTTTCTTGGCCTACAAGGGGGTTAAAAATGATTTTTATTCCCGTCAGGCCAACAAGGACACTATCGTTGTGCAGGGCAAGACGGACTCCACTGGCGCCATCTTCAATGGTGTCGGTGAGACCATCGAGGTTGCTCGCCGCTCGGTCGATGACGTTAAGGACAATCACTGCTCCTTTGGCCTGCACGTAGGCAGCTACGATTACGCGAACAACTGGGCTGGCAATGACGGTCGTCTGTTGCTGGTGGAGGTCGATCCCGCTGATGCTGTCAGCGTGCCGACTGACGCCAACTTCCAGAAGCTCCGCACCGCTCGCTACAAGGTCGTTGCCGACATCACTCCCGAGCGCAAGGAGATTCCCGATGCGGTCTACAACTACAGCGATGACTGCGATGGCTGCGACGAGACTTGCGAAGGCTGCGAGTCTGAGACCAGCTACGACAAGATGTTCAATGAACTCAACGCCGAACACGACGAAGACTTCATCAACCTCAAGATTCGCAACTACATCGAGAACTCCATCGAGGCTGGCACTCACCCCAGCATCAAGCAGATCCAGAGCCGGATGAAGAATTACTCTCTGTCCTGCGAAGTGATCGAGGAGATCGTCACCGAGGAACTCGGCTACCGAGTCACCAGCGATGACGGTTCCGATAGCTACAGCAGCCTGCTCGTTTACCATAACTTCTGATAAATATGCTCAACAATCCACTCGTACAAAAGCTGTCTAACGCCAGCGAAACCGAACTTGATGTTGCCTTTGCGCTCCTCAAGTACAAGGAAATTGGTATCTACCGCAAAATCAAGGGGCTCTGCCTCGCATTCGGTCTGAATTTTGAGGAGGTTATCAAGATTCTTCCGCAGGAGAATGGCCGACTTCTCGACAGAGAAACACGCCATTACATCCACGACTTTATGCTGGCACGCGCAAAGGAGTTTCACACAAAGAACTAATGGATACCGTAACTTATCTCACCAAGGATGTTGAGACCAACAAGAACTGGCTTGAGGTCTGGTCGATTGAAGCTGACGGCTCTCTGAAGACTTGCGTAAATTTTTACGATATGGCTTTCGAGAACGTCGCAGCTTGGGTCGCCAACTGCTTCCGCCTAGAGTCTGACCGGACTGACGAAGACCTTGTGGTTGTTCACGCCTACAAGGACGAAAAGAACGAGATGGTCAGGGAGATCATCCCGATCAACCCTGAGACTCCGGTCTTCCAGAGCGTCAAAAAGTTCCGCGCCACCCTCATTAAGAATTAATTAAAATGAACCGCACCGAGCTATTCGCCCATCACGCCGAGCTTTGCAAGAAAGCGTTCAGCATAATGCAAGCGAAGAACAATGATTATGCTGGCAGTAAGGGAGACAACCCATTCGCCAACTTCCAACGCTGCGAGTCTATGGGCGTCTGCTCGGTAGAGCAGGGCTTTCTGGTGCGAATTGTGGATAAGGTCTCGCGCCTGTCCACGTTCGCAGCAGATGGCAAGCTGATGGTTCCTAATGAGAGCTATGAGGACGCGATCCTCGACATTATGAACTACTGCGTTCTGATGTCAGCTTACGTCAAGGACAAGAAGACCAAGCTATCAAACGATAGCTGAACCAACGAATCGATAACCAGCATCATAAGGCTGAACTAGTAAACCTGTGGGTAGGTTCAGCTTTATGATCTTGCTGTTGTATTCCCTGATCAGGTGATCGTTGAAATCCTGATAGGTGCTAGATCCAGTTGCGTTATAGCCAGTTGCGGAGTACAAACCAGTAATTTCGGCCCGATAAGCTACCCAAGCACCGGACGTTACGGTATAATCGTTATGAATCTCTGCTTGAAGAAGGCGCGGGCTGTCCATATATTTTATTACACTTAATGTCAGTTTTCAGTATTCTTTTATTTATTGTTTTTACCATATACTTGCTACAAAAACCTAATCACTTCATCAACAAATGAACACCAGAAAGATTCTCATAAATGCGGACTACGGAGGGTTCGATCTCTCGGAGCAAGCTTGCGAGCTTTACCTTAGTAAGAAAAACCTTGCGTTTTCCAAGATTCCAAGAGAAAACCCTCTGTTTGGCAACAAGTGTTCGTTCCAAGTTGGAGGCGACTACTGGTCTGCCTACAAAGTTCAGCGCGATGATCCAGTCCTAATCGAAGTTGTCGAAGAGCTTGGCTTGGAGAAGTCTGCTGGCGTGTTTGCCTCGCTGAAGATTGTGGAGATTCCCCTTGACGTTGAGTGGGAGATTTTTGAGTATGACGGCGTCGAGGAGATTCACGAAAAAAAGCGCAAGTGGAGCTAATATGTCCGAAGACGCCCATTCAGACCAGATGACAATCGTGATTTGCCAATGCTGCGAATCACAGTTCAGTCCCCAAGTTGAGCAAGTTCGTCAAGACGTTGACTTAGGTTACGTCTGCTCGGACTGCTTCATCCAACTCAGATGGGCTGGAGCGCGCCTCAAGGTCGCGACAATGAACCGCTGCACCAAGGCTCACAACAGCAGGGGCAACAACATTTAAAATGAATTTTAAACCACTCCCCGAGGAACTGACCAATCACGGGTACAAGATGAAGATGGTAAAGCGCACTGATCTGGTCGCAATGTATTCCAAGTGCGGCGGCTTTGAGGTCGTTGCTGTTCAACGCCACAACGGCTATGAGATCAAGGGCGTCAAGGTCGAGCCTGCCGAATATCTCCCCAAGGACGAAGACTTTGGGACAAAGGGCTGGTTCTTCTCTGGTCCGAATGGCCGCGAAATGGCGGAAGAAAAGTTCTCCGAATTGCAAAAAAGCCTCTTGACTAAGAGCAAGCTTTCTGATTAACTCTCAGCGTCAAATCAACCTAGTCTCACCTACTAACTATGTTCTACACAATCGCAAACGAAGATCCGGTAGTCACGACGGTTCCAAACGACTACTTTTCCACTACGTTCTCCGCAACTCGACGGCACAAGGGTATCCACGTTTACATCTTGGATAACAAGGATCAGAGAATCGGCGTCCTTGCCGTCACTGATGGCTACTATGACGACAAGAACGTTGTGATTGGCTGGTCTCTCTGCAACTTCACCGCAGGCGACCGCTTCGACACTGAGCTTGGTCTGAAGATCGCCTACGAGCGTTCTGCCAAGCACTCCATCGCGCCGCTCCCGATGTCCATTCTTCCCCGCTACGAGGCTTTCCTCCATCGCGTGAAGAAGTATTACAAGAATAAAACGGTTATTTGCTAACCTAGAGCCTCACCTAAAATGGACGAGAACGCGCCAATCGCCCAAGCGGCGTCTGACTCTTACGGCGACGGTTCACCTTCCGCCGCCGCAACGTCCGTCATCCAAACCTACAACTACATCTTCCAGAAGTACCGCAGGGAATTTGAGGAGTCGTTGACCTACGACGAGACCAAGGACCGTAAGTACCAGAAGGAGATGCGAAAGCTTGCGAGAGAAAGGCAACGTCAAGCTGAGATCGATCAGATTGAAAAAGATCGCGGCTAGTTTTTATTAATTATTTTTCGTCTCTATAGTTTAACGGATAAAACCGTGGATTTCTAATCCACTAATCAGGGTTCGATTCCCTGTGGAGACGCCAAATTTCAGTGCAGCACATCTGTTTAAATTGCAAGACAGAGTTTGTTAACTCTGACAAACGAAGTAAGTTTTGTAAGCAATCCTGCGCTGCGGTTTACAACAACAAGCTTTTTCCAAAAAGGAAAAGGCTGCGTAAATGCAAGAATTGTGATAACCTTGTCAAATCTGGCCGAACTTATTGCGAGACCTGTGTTTCTAAAAAAATCCATTTTTGTAAAAACGGAATGATTAAAAATGGATTGATCGAGGACAGAACTCTTGAAGAAGAAGTTTTCTTAAAAAAGCACAGAGGCGCTAACAGATACGACCACATCAGACAGCACGCCCAGCGTGTAATGAAAGACGAAAAACGCGCCTGCCAGTGCGGTTACGACAAGCACGTTGAAGTTTGCCACATAAAAGCCATAAGGGACTTCGATTTAAAAACAAAAATAAAAGACATTAACTCAAAGGAGAATCTCGTTCTCCTATGCCCCAACTGCCACTGGGAGTTTGACAATGGACTTTTGACCCTAAAAAATGTTGGTAATTCGCAGAGCAACGCTTGACAGACGATCCTACACTGTGATAATGTTAAGGGGCGAAGAGCCAAAGTGGATTCCAACAACTGACTACGAGCACCAACGAATTTTAGAAATCTACAAGCAAGATAGACGCTACGACGGCATCCTTAACGACTTTTCAGACTACGACATCAAATGAATATCAAAAAAGGTTTTGTAATCGAGTTCAACGTGCGGGGCGACAATGGGAAAAAGTATCCAAACTCCGTGATGACGAGCGAAGAATTTGGCACAGAAGTGTTCAATGACTTGACAGAAGGCGAGCAAGCTGGTAGTGTATCTACAGACAGAGATATTGAAGGCATCGTTGGCTTCAACACCCCTGTCAAATACGACCGCGCATTCGTTATTTTAAATTAATTTTATCGTCCCATAGCTCAATTGGTTAGAGCAAGCTCTTTATAAGGGCTAGGTTCTGGGTTCAAGCCCCAGTGGGACCACCAATTTCACAATGTCTTACGTTCAATTAACTGAAGCCCAACTCTATGACCTTGGAAGTCGCGGTTTACCGTATGACGACAGGAATATTCTGAGGCTTCATATCCTGCATCTTCGTCACGAACACGATATGAATGTTCGTGATATTGCGAAGAGGATGGGAATGAAAATGAAGACGGTACAAAAGTATTTGAAGTCCGATTCTGTCGAATTGCAAAAGTTTAGACCTGAGTTTTAAAATTTCGGTGCTATAGCTCAATGGTAGAGCAGCGTCCTTTTAAGTCGTTGGTTCTGGGTTCAAATCCCAGTGGCACCACCAATTTTGGCGTAGGGCTAAGACGGTTCGATTCCGTCGTCATCTTGGCCGATGTTTAATAGCCGATATGGACAAGGCAATGCATCTGCCATCAAGGTTCGATTCCTTGCGCGCCATCAATTCTCTTAATCAAGAAATAAATCATATGGAACACCCTCTATATTATGCCATTGATTATGATCTTAATGTGATCAAGTTGGGCTATTTTGACAACTACCATCTTGCTTGTCTTTATGCTGAAAAAAAGGAGATTGAGTTTATGAAAATTTTCAATCACGCTGAACTGGTTACTCTTTACAATAACATTGATGCTGCCACATCAGATTGGTCTTAACCGTTAGATGATAGCGGCATAAAATGGAGCCTTCATTGGTTAGACAACCTTTTACTTGACTTCCTTCAATCCTTCAAATACACTGATCGCACAATGAAAATCACAACCAAAAAGTCCAAGTCTGTCCGACTTGTTGCCGAAAGCTACGAAGACCGTTGCCTGCTGACCGAAATCAGCCGCAAGATGAACAACAATGCGTGCTATCACGAATACATTGACACTTCAGCATTTGACCGTCACGAACGTGTCACTGAACTGACCCTGTGCATTACAGAGCCCGTTAACTCTTAACGCTTTTAATGTTGACTTTCGCCGTGAATTTTTACTATTAATTAATGAAGCAATGCCGCCGCTGCGGGACCATAAAAGAAATCGAACAGTTCCCATTCTTTTCTGGTCAGCAGACGGGGCGCAAAAACACCTGTACGGAATGCACGAAAGAGTTGTCTCGGTTAAGAGCAAAGCTCAAGACCGAGAATCCTCCACCAGCAGCGGGCGAATGCCCTATTTGCAGCACTCACACCGAAATCTGGATACTGGATCACTGTCACTTCACGAATGAGTTTCGGGGCTACATCTGCAACAACTGCAATCTCGCGCTTGGCAGATTCAACGACGACGAAAAATTGTTGAGAAAAGCTATTGACTATTTGAACGGAAAAAATAGAGTGTAGGTAAATGGCCGTATAGACCAACCGGCAGAGTCAAGTCACTTAAAATGACTGTAGTGTGGGTTCGAATCCCTCTGCGGCTACCAATTTAAAATGATTAAAATTATTCTGATGCCTTTTCGCGCAGCTTTGGCTGCTGCTGTTGTCATCGCATTTTCTCCTGTTCTTTTGATCGCGCTGATTGTCGATCACTCGATCATCAGTTCAGAATTATGGAAAGACGTTTTTAATTTTGTTATTCACGGTTCAAACGAAGCTTACTGGGACTAAAATGAAAAACACGACTAACACCCTCATTGGGGCAATCGCCATCTTGGCGATCATTACTATCTTCTCGCTAGAGACGAGAACGAATGCGGCTAGCGAGGTCTATGACGAGCCTTCGCCGCAGATGCTGCTCTCCGAGGAGCACGCCGAAAGCATCATTTCCATCATTCAGACAGAAGGCTTTGATGCGGCGTTTACTCATTACTCCAACTACCGCGACATCTCCGACCCGCACTTCCACTACTTGCGACAGAACTATATCGATGCTGCTGCGGAACTTATGAGTTATCTTGCAGCTTCCTCTGGAAAGACTTTCGAGCCACCGTACTATTTAAAGAAATAAAATGAGAGATACTGCCAAAATATCCTTCGCGCTATTCTTCTGCGTAGCAATTCTGTTCTCACTAATCTTTTCACAGGAGAAGCCAACGCCAACAACCGCAGCAGTAGTATCGCCGGACACTTACTCTGCTGTTGAAGGACAAGTGGTAGAAATGAGTGCGACTGCTGAAGGGGACACTCCACTGACCTTTCAGTGGTACAAGAAAGGGTTAACGGATATTTTGGTTGGCGTCGGTCCGACATACACCATCCAAAACGCCAGAGTTTCTGATACCGGCACCTACTACGTATCTGCAACAAATTCTATTGGAGTTGCCCAAAGTAACATCGTAACGCTTAACGTCTCTCCCGCCCCCACAATCACAAACCCGCCGTCATTCATTTACATCGAAGCCCGCGACGACATTCGCCCAACATCATCGTGAAGAAATCATTTTTTATCATTTTTATTCTCGCAGTTTTTTTTTGCTTCTCCGCGCCAGCCTGCTCACGAAAATCGGATGAGCCTCCGATGTTCAATGGGCAAACCATCAACAAGTTAAGCTTGATGGTTGCTTACAACATCCCGACAACCGGCAAAGCTTCTTATGCTGTCGTCAATCGGGACTGGGTGCTGTGGGCCTACGACGATTACCGCAAATGGTTAGGCAGCGGAGCTTATGGAGTAACAAAGTGGGACGACCGATCCCAATGCACCCTGTTTGCAACCGCTTTTGAAGTTTACTGCCAGCTTGCGTTCTTCCGCCAAGGCTTTCACAGCGACATTCAAGCGCAGGGAATTGCAGTTGGAACTGTATGGTATTTCACGTTCACTCCTATGCAGCAAGGAATGTTGGAAGGTCACGCAGTCAATCAGATCATCACGCAGAATGGGATGGAATACTTTGAGCCACAAACCGGCAAGTTTATCCAGTTGACAGAGGGTCAAAGACTGTCAACTTACTTCTCAAAATTCGACTAATGAAAATCGCTGTCCTGTCTGACACTCACGGCAAACACTTTGGCATCCAAGTGCCAGACGCCGACACGGTTATTCACTGCGGAGACTTTTGTGATTTCGGGCAAATCAAAGACGCAATGTCGTTCTTGAATTGGTTTAACTGCTTACCGCACAAGAATAAAATTTTTATTGCTGGCAATCACGACCTTGCCTTTGAGAAAGAAAGCTTCATCAAAAACTTACTAAAGCACGATTATCCGCAGTTAACTTACCTTGAAGACAGTGGGTGCGAAATCGAAGGAGTAAAGTTTTGGGGCTCGCCAGTTTCCCCACGTTTCTTCAACTGGGCGTTTAACCGGACTCGCGGCGCGGAGATCCGCCGCCATTGGGATATGATCCCTGCGGATACAGACGTTTTGATCACGCACGGTCCACCTTATCAAATTCTTGATCGTGCTCCAAGGGGAAACTCTTACGATCACGTTGGGTGCAGAGACTTGCTCGACAAGATAGTTCTACTGAGTCCGAAACTTCATTTGTTTGGGCACATCCACGCTGATGGAGGTAAAAGCTTTGTGAGCGGAATGAACACAATTTTCTGTAACGCTTCCATCGTGAGCGAGGACTACAGCGTCACCAATCAGCCGCAAGTTTTTATTATTTAAAAATGAACCAGTTCAAAGAGGCGTCGATGGAAGATGTCAACGCTGCTGCTGTTGCTGCAATTTCTTGCCTTGAACAGCTAAAAGTGCTTGACAGTAACGATCCGAAGCACGATGCTTTGTTCAACCAATTAACCGCAGTGATGGAAAAGTATTTCAATTATCCCGATTACCAAGGCTTCCAATGAAAACCAAGAAAGATATCCAACACTACAAAGACGAAGCTGAACGCTATCGTTACCTTTTTGGCTGGCGTTTCAATGGCGAATATGCAGTCGCTGCTCGCGCAGCCGCAAAGGAAGACCAGCGTTTGTATCGTAAGGTTGGCAAGAAGTTCGTCCCCGTGAATGACCCCTATGCTTACGATGGTCTTCGCAATGGCTTCTGGCTAATCCAAGTCAAAGATGGCTCCACTTCCATCCGTCAAGAGATCTATCCCGACAAGGCTTCGCTCCACGCCGCTGCTCGTTTGATGGAGGACAAGCTGGTACAGATTATTTGTAAGGCTTGTGAAGCTCGCCCTAACCAGACAGAGCTTTCTCCCCAAGAAAAGAAAGATTGGGAGGCTTTTATGAAGAAGCACGGGCAGTCTTTCAACACTCTATCTTATCCTTCGATACAAGAAAGTGCCGAAAAGATTGTGAAGACTCTGATTGGGGAGGAACAGCCGTGAGCGATACACCGAGAACGGATGCTGCGGTTGCCCTAACTAGTCAGCACCGTTATGACGATAGTTTCGGTGATCCAATCTTCGGTTGGGTTACTGCCAATTTTGCTCGCCAACTCGAGCGCGAGATCGCTAGACTGCGAGCCGACCAACTGCGCATTGATTGGCTGGAGCTCTCTCCCGATAAAAGGCTAAACGCCGTGCACGACCTGTGGTGCAATAACGGAGACATCAGTAATGTTCGCCAAGCCATCGACGCCGCACGAAAGGAGCAGCCGTGAGCGACACACCTAAAACTGACGCTAAAGCCATCTTCTTTGGCTGGAATCCAGAAGAGGGAGAAGAGTTCGTGCAGGCTGATTTTGCCCGCGAGTTGGAGCGCGAGAACGCCGCCCTACGGGAAAGACTTCAAATGATTGCCGATGCTTATGCGTTAGACGCAAATGAATTGCGTGATATCGCACGCGCCGTTACGAGTAAGCAAACAGGAGACGACGCTATTATGCGTCAGCACCTAACTGAAGGAGGAACACCGACATGAATACGACTGATACACCACACACTCAAAAAGTACAAGTAGTTAATCTTGGCAAGCCTTGGCATCACGCTTATAAAGAGTTATATTCTCACGCTTGTGAGCAGGAAAAGGAAATCGCCAAACTGCGTGAAGCATTGAAAGAAATCAGCACCGAAGCTCATTGTATTGCCAAAGCAGGTCCATTGAATACACCAACATTACAAGATGCTTGGGGTAAGTTTATGGCAATAGATGCTATGGCAACTAAAGCATTATCAAAATGAACTACGACGAAATGATACAGCAACATTATAACGATCTTTTGGCTGGAGCCGAAGATTGGGCAATCCATCAAGTTATTGATAAAGTGTTGGAAATGGAGAATGAAAACGCAAAACTGCATGAAGAAAAGCAGTGGTTACGAGAAACTTTATCCGATGAGGCTAAAAATTATTTCGATATGGCACAAGTTAGATTGCCAGAACTATTGCGAGAAAATGCCGCGTTGCGGGAGGCTGCACTGTTTCTTCTAAACGAGATTGATGGTGAAGCGTTCCATCAAGTAGGTCAAGCAAATGGAGAGATGCTTTACGAGGGTGTTAGCAAACTACGAGATGTCATTAACGCGACAAAAAAAGAATCGGGAGACGACGCTATTATGCGTCAGCATCTCAACCAAGGAGGAACGCCAACGTGAGCGACCACCTGATCGCCGAGGCTAATCGACACGCCAAAGCATTACATCAAATGACACCCCCAACGACAAAACCAAACCAGCGCGACATCGACTGGTATATCGCAGAGTGCATCGATCTCAGAAGGCAACTGGAGTACGAGATTGAGGCAAAACGCAATCACCTGCGGATTGCGTGCGAGGAAATCAATGACCTCAAAGTTAAGACCGGTTTTTACGAGAGGGAAATTGCTCGGCTGCGGGCGGATAAGGAGCGGCTGGATTGGCTCGCGCAATTGCCAGACAAACGCTTGTCTAGGGTTCACGATCTTTGGGTCAACGATGGAGACATTGCAGACGTGCGCGCCGCCATCGACGCCGCACGAAAGGAGCAGCCGTGAGCGACACACCTAAAACCGACGCTAAAGCACAATTTTTCGGATTCAATCCAGACGAGGGCGAAGAATTCGTGCAGGCTGATTTTGCCCGCGAACTGGAGCGCGAGAACGCTGCGCTGCGGCAAGCCTTGGAAGATATGCCGACTTGCAGGTGCGGCTTGAGTACCGACGAGCAATGTGCCTTGTCGGTCCAGAACGCCACACTGCGGACCGCAGCTGTCGAGGTATGCGCGCTTGCGCGCGTTTGGGTAACTGTTTGGGGAGACAAGCTCTCACCCGACACCGTAGCAAATTTTGCGGAGTTGGAAAAACAAATCTTAAAAAAGGCACAGCCGTGAGCAAGTCAAAACAATACTTCTGTTTCCTCCAATACTTCGCCACAGGCGAGGGACTGACTGAAAATATGGCTTTTGTCGATGCCAAATCAGAAAAAGAAGCTATCAAAATCTTTTGCAGGGACTATGTTTTAAGCAAAAACACTTGCACTTTGGAGGAAGAGGTATCTTTTTTCTCTGATGTAGTTTGCATCTACGATCTAAGCAAAAAGGAAAGCCGCGCCAACGCTCAAGAAATTTTAAATAATTTTTTTCGTCCCGAAGTCACTAGAAGCATCTTGAAGGCGAGGATGAAGAAAAACGCGATATTCGACTTCAACTTCCGATTCTATGCGAATTACAGCTAAACCTATGAAAGTCACCGTCACATTTAAACTGCCCGAGGACAAATGGGACTACAACTGCTTCAAAGCTTCCGCTGAGATGTCGAGCGTCATCTTGGACTTGGACAGTCTTCTTCGCTCTGTTTCCAAGCACGGTCATAACATCACATCAGTTACCGAGTTCGCCCACTTTATCCGGTCAGAGTACCTCTCTGAGGTTGTAAGCGATCTTCACAAAGAGAGTTAAAATTAATTAAAATGGGCTGCGATAAATATTACCTCCAAGGGTTCAATTACCCAATTATGGTAAGCGAAGGGCAAGATGAGATCAGTTGCCTTTGCACCTTCCCAGATAGCGGGGTATGCAAAGAACGGCTTCGTTCCTTGGCTTATCTTGGCGCAGCAGTCGTTCTGATGTCCCGTGACCAGCTACCGCACGGGTTTTTGCCTGCTTGCTTGCCCGAAGATGTCAGGAAGGAGATTGACCAACATTTCGTTTAAAACAAAGATTTTAAGGCTACTATAAGATATGAATCCCGACGTTAATTATAAATCTTACGTGAACGAGACAGGCTTGTTCATCGATAACTGGCAGAATCCAGAAACAGTTTCTGCTTACGATGACGTAATGAAGTTCTCCAACTGCACAGATGTTACCGTATCTGGGGTGCTGATTATGGGCGGCAGAGAGGACTGTATTGACGCCGTAAGAGGGTCGAACTACTTCTTCACCGACCTTTCGCTTGTTCCCTTGTGGAATGGAGTAACGATTAAAGGTAGCATAGAGAACGCTACATTCAAGAATATCTCATTTGAGACTACGGGTAAGGACTACTGCATTGAACTGGGTCAATTCGATAACTATTGGACTCCAGGGCGCAAGCCTACCCGTGGAGTTAAACTCGAAAACGTACACAGTGTTTCGGGGGCCAAAGTGACCGTAAGGGTCTGGGACGCTGAAATGCCAACCATTATCAACTCTCCTAGCGTTGTCGTTAAGAAGATTCCAAAGTTCATTTGGTATCCTTACTTTTTGTTCAGACGCTGGCAAATTAAAAAGAATTAAAATTTATGGCACAAGAAACAATGACACCAGAGATAGCTTTGGGCAATCTGATTACAGTTTACAAGCAAAGTCGCTTAACGCCCGAAGAACACGACATTATGAAGGCGAGCATCCAAACGCTCATTGACCTCATCCAGAAGGACAAGGAAGGAAAAGCGCCCAAAAAAGGGTAATTCAGTAAGGTTTTTAACAACAAATTGCTGTAATTAGTCTTGACGAGAGCGCCGAGTTTGTTCCAAATGAGACAGATTCGGCGCTTTCTATTAAATTACAGGCTTTTTTCGAATTAAAAATCAAAAAGGGGGAGAAGATGACAGAAAATACACCAATTCCAGCAGCAATCGGGGTGCTTTTAGCGGGCGTTTTCCTTGGAGTTTTGGGGTCAAAAATCTACAGAAAATGGCGCAAGAAAAAACAGCACGAACAAGAGGTTTTTCATCAGGCACATTTGGATGAAATTGAGGCCAAAAAACTACACGATAAATTGGTCGATTCTAGAGTAGAAATCGGCCTAAAACCACCCAAGGCTTTCAAGACAAAACGGAAGCCCCAAGACACCAAGATTCTCGGCAAAAAAAGCCTCAAGAAAAACCTTGACTAAACCATCCCACTCCCACATAAGTGGGATGATAACGTAACACCCTATAACCACTATACCAGTAACATAGATAATGAATACAGATAAGTATAGAGAATATAGAGAAAAGAGAGAGGTTAATGGGAATTATAAATGGGAAATGGGGAATTTTACCCATCACGGCTCTATTTTTTATTAATTTTAATTCAATTTGGAATTTTAATTCGCCCTTTTCTATGCGTTATCACCTATTCACAGCTATTAGGTATCTCATTACGACAGTTTTGTTCATCCTAGTAGGGGTTCCTGTATCAATTTTGTTTTCCCTTGTCGGAGGCGTGCTCTGCACCGCGAGCCTGTTCGTGGACTTGAACAACACGTTCCTAACCAACGTGTTAGGTAAGCTGACGGAGTTCCAGAACAGCTATTTCCTGCACAAAAACATCAGATCGGTAATGGAAAAAATGAACTCCGGGCAGGGGTAAAATACAACTTTATGTACGAATACATTATCAAGTTAAACAGAGTAATTGATGGCGACACTATCGTAGCTGATATCGACCTTGGCTTCGATGTGTGGCTAAAAGATCAGTATATTCGCCTATATGGAGTTGACACACCAGAACTGAAGAGTAAAGATAAGGCCCACCGAGCAGCCGGGCTGCTAGCTAAGACCAAGCTCACTGAGTTTCTCTCTTCTGCTCAAGGGCTCTCAATCAAGAGCGAGAATTTTGAACCAGAGGACGACAAATATGGGAGGATCTTAGGCACAATAATCACTGACAGGGGCGAAAACGTGAATCACTATCTCCTAAATAACAAGTACGGTGTCGAGTACAGTGGGCAAAATAAAGGAGAAATAATGAAGGCTCACGCTGCAAATATAGAGTTCTTAACAACGAACGGGCTACTTCAATTATGAATGTAAAAGCCCTAAATATAGCTCTTTGTTTACTGTTGGCAGGATGCTCCTCCTTCTATAAGGATAAGAACGGAGAAAATATTAATAAAAATGCGCCGATCTTTGTAAGCCCAAAGACGAACGCGATTCCCGCTAATAAGCCAGCTGAACCCAAAGTTGAATACAAGGGCGAGAAATATATCTTGGTCAAAGAGACCGATTTAAATTTATTATTAAATCGAAAGGTGAGCGAGCCAGCGCCAAATAAGGGTGCGGTTGCGGCGCCCGCCGCCACTGGGGAAAATTCCCCACCCCTCGCCAAAATTGGGGAAAATTCCCCACCCACCCAATCGAAGCCAGAAATCCTTTCGGTCCCTGTCATCCGCTTGGAGCCAACTGAAGAGAAAAAGCCTTCCGCTTCCAGCAGCTGGCCGCTCTTCTTTTTGGTTGTGATTGGAGTAGCGGCGCTCTTCGCTACCGCTTGGTATTATCTGTACTATAGGCCACACAATCCTCCCCGCCCCACGAATTAAAATTAATTAAAAATGGGGAGTTGGCATAAGAATTGTCCGCCCACCCCCCCGTTTTTTTTTGAAAAAAAGTGCGCGAGATGGCTTGACGGCGGGCGAATCTGTGGTAGAGTGATCGCGTATGAATAACACCACCTCAATCAAACGCGGTCGTGGGCGCCCTGTTGGCTCCACCTCCTTTGTCAACGTCAGCCTCGCTGACCTCGATCAGTTCATCGGCACCAAGAGCGCGATCCCTGTCTCGCGCGTCTGGCTCCAGAAGATGAACCTCACGGTCCAGCCGATCACCCGCTCGATCAACGAGGCCAGCGACACCACCGACACCACCCCCAAGGTGGAGTTCAAGATCACCAAGCTCTAATTGGAGACTAATCAAATGTCCCGTTTTGCTGAACTAGTTGGTCAGGCGGATGTCAAGAAGAAGCTCGACTTCTATCTCGACGCCCACGAAAAGAGCCGCAAGTTCCCGTTCCTTCTCCTCACCGGAGCCAAGGGTATGGGCAAGACCGAGTTCGCCAAGGAGACTGCCCGTGGCCTCAAGGCTGCGGACGGCGCGCCCAAGGCTTTCCTCGAAATCAACTGCGGCACGATCAAGAATGCTCAAGTGTTCTTTGAACAGGTGTTTGCTCCAGTGATCCAAGGCAACGAGATCACTGTTCTCTTGGATGAGTGTCACGCTCTCCCCAAGGACTTGATGACTGTTCTGCTTTCTGCGTTCAATACGGAGAAGACGGAGATCAAGCAAGTTACTTGGCGCGAGGGTATGTACGAGTTCAACTTCAAGAAGCAGACGTTTATGCTCGCTACCACCGAGCCTGATCGCCTGTTTGCCCCCTTGAAGGATCGCCTGACTCATATCGATTTCCAGACCTATTCCGTGTCGGATGTCGCGAAGATTATCCAAAAGATTCTTCCTGATGTTTCGTTCAAGGGCGAGGCTCTGGACCGCATCGCGACCACTGTCCGTGGCAACGCTCGCTCCTCCGTCCAGCGTGCGAAGCAGATCGAGATGTACTGTGAGACCAAGGCTAAAAAGGATTTCGGTTGCAAGGAGTGGGACGACCTTTGCAGCAAGATCGGCATCAACCCCTCTGGTCTTAACAACACCGAAATTCAGATTCTCCGTGCGTTGAAGGATCGTGGCGACTGCTCCCTGAATATGCTGTCAGCTATTACGGGAATGAGCCGCTCGTCCCTTCAGCGTGATTCCGAGGTCTTCCTGCTCCAGAAGGGGTTTATGAAGATCGAGGGTCAGCGCAAGCTCACGGTGGCAGGCGCGAAGGTGTTAGAGCAAGTCAAGGCTTAACTTCATACCGAGACTGGGCAACCGTGCGTGAGTGGTGGCCCAACAATTTTCCCAGTCAAGTTAGAACAGCATTCCGCTGAGCCCACAAACAAAACAAAATAGTTAGTAATCAACAGTGGTGGCCCTACGCAAAACACAGGCACGGGTAAAGCCTTAACTTGACTGGGTTCCTTTTAAATAATAACGAAAGAGAAAGCAAATAATAACAAATAAGTGCGAAATAAATAAAAGCAAGCTCACAAGTGGGATACGTAGTTCTACGTAGCCGGGCCAGGCCCGGTTGTAAAAAAAATGTAAAAAATGGTTTTCGTGCAAGATTGTTCTCGCGCAGCCACCCCTCTTCTGATCTACTTCTGGCGTATGAAACTAAAGCGCGTTTGCCAGTTCAACGGGAGGGTCTACGAGATGGACTTCCCCAATATGACCGCGTCGCAGTATTACGACGCCCGTGAGAAGTGGAAGGGTGGCCTGCTGATTCAGCAGGCGTTTCCCTTCTTGACCGCCGATGAGCGGGAGTTCATTATGACCGGAACGCCCCCGCACGTTTGGAAAGAGATCTTCGCGCAGCACGACCTATGAAGCCGATGACCCAACCCACCTACGCTTACTTGCGCGGGTTTCTCGATGCTTACAACATTGGCGCCTATCAATTCGATGCGCGCCGAAGCGAGTTGACCAGCCCCAACGCTGGAAGCGATTACAAGGCTGGATACGATAAGGGAATGACCTTCTATGCGGATGACAATAATTTAGATTAAAAAACTGGTGGGTGGGGTGTTTACCCCAGCCGCCCGGCCTGGCCCGGTTGTAAAAAAAATGTAAAAAAAGCGCGAACCGAAGTCCGCGCTTGACTCTCTCAGATTTGCCCCAGAAGCACGCTTTCCACGTACTCCTTGCCTTGGGCGAGCGTCGCCTCTGGACAGATATCGCGCACAGCCTTGATCAGGGTGATCTTGTTGGCGATGGGGTGGCTCTCCCGCGCCTGCCTCTGCGCCTCATCCCAGAGGGTGGTGAGCGCCATCCGCACCTTGGCGCTGTTGAGATCGGCGCCCCTGTCAAAGCTGATTTCGATTTCGCTATTGCACACGCCCAGCTTGGCGGCGAAGTGGTTGACGATGTCCTCGCGGTCGATGATGACTTTCATATTACAGGATGTTGTGGTTTTGCAGGAAGGTGACGTATTGGTCGAGCAGGGTTTTCTTGTTCTTGGTGCGCGACCCGATGAGGTAGCGGATTTGCGGGGCAACGCTCTTGCCCGAGGAGTGACGGAGCCCGAGGGTTTCGAGCTTGAGCGCGCCCTTGAGGGCGAGCAGGCGGTAAGCGAAGATCTTGTCAGGAGTGTCAGCAATCATCTTTTTGTATGGGTTAGAATTGGAGCCGCGCTGCCTGCCTCCTATGTGGCGGGTGATTAGGGAGTCTTCACGGCTTCGGTTTCTCCCCGTCAGCAAGGGAGAGAATGGAGTTTGCTCTGCGCTCTGCAACACTTTTCTGCGGACATTTTTCGTGCCAAGCCCTCCCAAAAAGCGTGTCAATGGGTAGAACTACGTATTTTTTGCCCAGGCCAGGCCCGGCTGTAAAAAAATTGTAAAAAATCGCCCATCAGAAGAAAAGTCTCGCCAGCGCGCGCCGTTCGGGCATTCTTCCGCGCTTTTTCGCCCCCCTCCTCCCCCTCAAAAAAAAGCAAAAAAAGGTTTGCACGCGCGGTCCCGAGCGCCCAACCTCCTAGCGTATGAACTCCATCAACCTCCGCATCTGCGGCTCAGACAATTCCGAGGTCAGCGTCGCTGAACT
>Ga0255178_1000110_pt1 | contig 36745 bp, 51 predicted proteins | sample Atl_Atlam_RepC_8_FD_183019 | JGI IMG/M metagenome (GOLD analysis project Ga0255178, IMG submission 183019) | Freshwater microbial communities from Altamaha River, Georgia, United States - Atl_Atlam_RepC_8d | ecosystem: Environmental > Aquatic > Freshwater > River | place: USA: Georgia...
GGCAAAGTTTGATATGACCACCAAAAGGATTGATCAACTCATGTCCGAGTTGGCGGGAGATGATCTTATTGTGAAGTCCAAGGGGATAAAAGACGTTGAGATACCTTGGAAGAAAGTGATGGTGAACTACTTCGAGGTTAAAGAGCAGTACAAGACCTTTAAGCCGCGTAAGCCTAAAGCACCAGTACTGTGGCATAACCCATTTGGGATAAGGGCGGCGTGAGAGACTACCTCGCCGGCCAGGCTACCTGGCGCACGCCCGAAGATGACCCGCCGCCACTAGGCGTGAAGATGTTATTGCTTAATCCTGGCGGCGTGTGCGTCATTGGCACATGGTCTGAGTGGGCGGTTGCCTGGGCGCCACTGCCAAGGGTGCCTCAACACATTAAGGAGGTATTGACGTGAAAGATTTGACCATTGGCGATGTGATGGGCATCGCCAGAAGAACGGGGTTTGATCAGCACGCAGAGAATCTTTTTATCTTTGCGGCGCAGATTGAGTTTGTTGCAGGCGAAGCACGCTTAAACCATTGCATTGAGTTGCTGGAGAAAAACGGCTATGACGATGCGGCGGAACTATTGAAAGGACAGGGATGAACCTGAACGATATGGCGAGAAAAGCCTGGGTCAATGGATTGCTTGAGAACTTTCCACGAGGTGAGTACGAGAAATTGCAGTGGGAAGTGCTTGAAGAAATGGTGATGGAATTGGAGCGCAGAACGCGTGAACTGGTACAACTTGCCGAGCTTGAGCGTAAGCGTTGGGGGAAGTCATGAGGCCTGTAACCATTCTTGTTCCAGCTTATAAGCCTGAGCACCTATACACCACATTAGCCTCAATTGACGCGCAAACTTATCCGCGCATCAAAGTCATCATTGGCAATCACAGTCCTGATGAGAATGACCACCACATGATCAACGATATGGCGCAACGCTATGACTTTGAAGTCATTGACACGCACCTTATCTGTCCTGGCGATCAAGTGGCGCATTACGCCTACCTTTGGGATCAGGCAGATTCCGACTTAGTGCGCTTTGTGTATGACGATGATGTGATTTATCCATCTTCAACGTCCTACTTGGTCGATTTGGCGGACCATCACCGCGACGCCGTGATGTTTTGGCATCAACGCCATTGGATTGACGGTGCCGGGCGTTTTCTTCGCGCACCAGGTTTTATCGATCAAGATGAACTGATGAAGTCATCACGCGAGAACATTCTGCGTTTGATGGCGATGCACAAGAACTTTATTGGTGAGCCTTCGTTTGTCATGATGGACCGATCCAAATGCGCATTCACCATGACCTACGCGCCACTTGGCGAGTTGGCACCGAGGCATTATTTGGGTGACGTGACTTCGTATCTGGAAGCCACGCGCCACGGGCCGGCGGTAGGTGGTGGGGCGCACCTGGGGGCGTTTCGTTTGCACGCGAACCAAGACTCCAATAAAGACAACCCGCGCCACACATTAGGGATTGTGGATTGGGAAATGTTCATGCGCTACGAATACCTTGGCGGAAACATTAACCGAGTCACGGCTGAAGACTGGGGGCGTACGGTTTTGCAGACTTACTGGGCTGAGATGGAGTGCAGGCCGCAGTTGCGTTTATTTCACTCGCGTTTGTCAGCAGACATGGCGTTTAACAAACTTGCCAGCATGAGCGGGTTTCTTCAGGATTACCACGCGTTGCGCATGAATCTTGCACATTGATGCGCGAATGTGCTAGTGTCTGCCCCCAAATAGGGGTAGTGCCATGAAAGCCAAGCCAGTGTGGGATAAAGCGCGTCCGAAGTCGTTGGGCAAAAGCGAACCGTTATCCAAGAAGGAAAAAGCCAGTGCTAAGGCCATGGCGAAATCCGCTGGAAGACCCTACCCAAACCTCGTTGACAATATGCGTGCTGCAAGGTCCAAGAAATGAGCAAGCAAGTACGCGATTCAGCCGGGCATTTGTGGCCTGAGATTGTCGGAAGGCTTGGTGCAAACACCAACATCACCACATCCGATGTAAGCCAGCAATCGCACGCCGCTGGCACTGGTGTGACGCTGATGCGGATTGCCAACGGATCAAATGCCGGTTATCACTGTCATTTTGAGGTAGGAAGCAATCCAACGGCATCCGAGTTATCACCGATCATTCCTGCTAATACGGTGGTTTATATTACCGTTTCGGCTGGCGATAAAGTGGCTGTCGTTGCAGAGCAAAACCACACTATGCGTGTTTCTATGACGGACATACTGCCATCATGATGAAAAAGACCAAAGCCGAGAAGAAAATCTCCAAAGTTATGCGCGAGTACAAGGCGGGCAAGTTGCATTCCGGTAGCAAGAAAGGGCCGGAAGTGACAAACCCTAAGCAGGCCATAGCCATTGCGCTGTCTGAAGCCGGTAAAGCGAAGAAAAAGTGATGGAATGCCCTATTGAAACCAAAGACCCGGTTGCGAACTTAAAGCATCGCAATTGGGCGTTTGCCAATGTAGGTTACGGTCCTGCCAACCCTGAATTGCCTAACCGTGAATTTTGGGACGCCAAAGCCGAAACGTGGAACACGGACTTAGCGCAAGCTAAGTCGATGCGTTGCGGTAACTGCGCAGCCTTCATCCAAACGCCTGAAATGATTGAGTGCATTACAGGTGGTATGGAGGGTGGAAGCGAAGAGGGTGAAGAGGAAAGCGGCGAATCATACGAAGAAGGCGAAATCGAAGACAACGAAGACTTAGAGATGGCGGTGCAAGATGCCGCCGATCTTGGTTACTGCGAACTATTTCACTTTAAATGTGCAGCGGCACGCACATGCGACGCCTGGTTGGTTGGTGGACCTATTACATCAATGGCGAACTCACGCCGCCAGCGCGAAGCCGTTGAGTTTCAGCGCGTTAACTTTATGCGTGAGGAAGATTGATGAAAACGCCAGCGTGGCAGCGTAAAGAAGGCCAAAGTCCAAGTGGTGGATTGAACGCCAAAGGCCGCGCATCGTACAAAGCAGAAACGGGCGGCACGTTAAAAGCGCCTGTGAAGTCTGGAGATAACCCAAGACGCGCCAGCTTTCTTGCGAGAATGGGCAACATGCCCGGTCCAGAATACAAAAATGGCGAACCAACGAGACTTTTGTTAAGCCTAAAGGCTTGGGGTGCATCAAGCAAAGCCGATGCACGAGCAAAAGCCAAAGCCATTAGCGCAAGAAATAAGGGTAAGTAAATGGACGTTGAAATGAACCTTGCTACCGGCGTCAAGTCCGGCGAACCTATGGACGAGACTGAAGTTCAAGCCATTGTTGCGGCTGAACTCGTTGACGCTACCAATTTCATTGACTTAGAAATTGGCAATCTTCGCGCCCGCGCCACGGAATACTATTTTGGCGATCCATTTGGCGATGAAGAAGAGGGGCGCAGCCAGGTTGTATCAATGGATGTGCGCGACACAGTGCAGGCCATTTTGCCAAGCCTTATGCGCATTTTCTTCTCATCCGAAAACGTTGTTCAGTATGTACCGCGCAGCATGGAAGATGCGCCGATGGCAGAGCAAGCCACAGATTATGTGCGCTATATCCTGAACGAAGACAACAATGGCTTTGTGCTGTTTCACTCCATCTTCAAAGATGCCTTGGTACGCAAGACAGGTGTTTGCAAGTGGTGGGTTGATGAGCACATTGAAATTAAGAATGAAAACTACACGGGCCTTGATGACGCGCAACTATCGTTGATTCTTGGTCAGGAAGGCGTTGAGATGGTTGACTTAATGTCTGCCGAAGACCCTTCAGCACCGCCGCCCGTAATTGATCCATTAAGCGGCCAGCAATTGACGCCAACCGTGATGATTCACGACGTAACCGTGAGCCGCAAAGTCATCACCAAGCGTTTCCGCGTCGAAAGCCTTGCACCTGAAGAATTTATCGTTGACCGTAGAGCGCGAACGCTCGAAGACGCAGACATTGTGGCGCATAGGAAACTTGCCACCGTGTCTGAACTTGTTGCCATGGGCTATGACCAAGAGTTGGTTGAGTCCAATACGGGCGAGGACGAACTCGACACAAACATTGAGCGCATTGCGCGTAATCCAGCACAAATGATGTTTGGCGAGTCCGCCAACAATCCTGCGCAACGCCGTGTGCTTTATACAGAATCTTATATAAGGCTTGATCAGGACGGTGATGGTGTGGCGGAACTACGCAAGATTTGCACCATGGGTCCGTCCTACAAGATTGTTGCCAACGATCCGGCGGATGATGTGCCTTTTGCTTATTTCTGTCCTGATCCTGAGCCTCATACACTTTTTGGTATGTCCACGGCTGATGTAACCATGGACATTCAGCGCATCAAGTCAGTTATTTTGCGCAATATGCTTGATTCATTGGCGCAATCCATTCATCCGCGCACAGGCGTGGTTGAAGGCCAGGTTAACCTTGACGACGTACTGAATAACGAGAATGGCGCCATTATTAGAATGCGTGCGCCGGGTATGGTGCAGCCGTTCACCACACCATTCGTTGGCGGTCAGGCATTCCCGATGATGGAATACATGGACCAGGTGAAAGAGGCACGCACTGGCATGTCCAAAGCCTCCATGGGTCTTAACGCTGATGCGCTGCAATCCACGACTAAGTTGGCGGTACAAGCCACTGTTCAAGCCGCGCAACAACACATTGAATTGATCGCTCGTGTATTTTCTGAAATCGGCATGAAGCGTTTGTTTAAGGGTTTATTGCGCTTGATTACGCAGCATCAAGACAAGCCACGCGTCATTCGTTTGCGCAATCAGTGGGTGCAAGTTGATCCACGCGGCTGGGATGCCTCGATGGACGTAAGCGTGAACGTTGGCCTTGGTACGGGCGGCATTGATGAAAAGATTCAATTCTTGCAAGCCATTGCCGGCAAGCAAGAACAGTTGCTCCAAACACTTGGGCCAAACAATCCCTTAGTCACCATGGGTCAGTACGCAAACACGCTCACCAAGTTAGTTGAGATGGCGGGATACAAAGACTCGTCGCAGTTCTTTAATCAACTGCCTATGGACTTTTCACCGCCACAACAACCACCGCAACCCGATCCAACGCAAGCCTTGGCGCAAGTGCAGATTCAATCGATTCAGGCCGACATTCAAAAGAAAGCCGCCGAACTTGCCCTTGAGCGCGAGAAGATGATCCGCGCTGATGACCGTGAGCGTGATCGTATAGCGCAAGATGGCATCCTGAAACGCCAGGAAATGGAGTTAAAGTATCAAGTCAACTTGGCGGCAACACAGGCAGAGATTGACGCCAAAGTGGCAATGGATCGTGAACGGATGCAAATGCAAGCCATCAACCAAGCCCAACAAGCCGTGACAGCGGCGCAACCCATGCAATGACAAACGACGAAAAAATACGACGCGCACAGGAAGCCGAACGAATTATCAACTCCACGCTTTATCAGGAAGCGTGGCAGCGGATTAGAGAATCATTGTTTGAAGAGTGGACGCACTCGGAAGATGCCAAACATCGAGAGGCAATCTTTCATGACTTCAAGTCTATGGAACGTCTTCAAACCTACTTTGGAAGCGTGATTACTAGCGGTACGTTGACCCGTATGGCGGCTGATCGCCAACGGAAACTGACCAAAACTTGATGGAGCGCAATAAATGAGTGAGAATTTAGCAACCGTTGAAAGCGAAAGCACAGCGGGGATGACGGTGGCGGAAGCCGCCAAAGCCTTTGAGTCGATGTTTGCCGAACCCGGAGAACAAACAGAAACCAAGGCGCAAACGGATGAAGCGCAAGCCGAATCCGATGATGTTGGCGATGTAGAGACAGACGCGGAAGAGCAAGGCGAAGGGTCCGAAGACGTTGAAGCATCGAGCGAGTCAGACGAAGACGCTCAAGAGTCAGAGCAATCCAGCGAGCCACCAAAGTTCACCGTCAAGATTGATGGCAAAGAACAAGAGGTTGAACTCAATGAGTTGATCAACGGCTACCAGCGAACGGCTGACTACACACGCAAAACGCAAGCATTGGCTGAACAGCGCAAGGCCGCTGAAGCCGAGCTGAACGCGGTGCGTGAAGAGCGGCAAACTTACGCTCAATTGCTTACGGCTTTGCAACAGCAAATCCAACAGCAGCAGGAAAACCCGATTGATATGGAGAGTCTATACAGGGACGATCCAATCGAATGGGTGCGGCAAACCGAGTTGCAACGTCAGCGCAACGAGAAATTGGCAGCATCACAAGCCGAACTCCAACGCTTGAATCAGTTGCAGCAGGCCGAAGTGCAACGATCAATGAAAGCCAGGCTTGAGCAAGAAGCACAACTTCTTGTGGAGGCCATACCTGAATGGAAGAACGCTGATACGGCCAAATCCGAAAAGGCGGCTTTGATTGAATTTGGTTTGAAGGAAGGCTTTCAGGAAGATGATTTGAAGGGCGTGGCTGATCACCGCGTTGTCAAGTTACTTCGTAAAGCAATGCTATACGACAGGATTACGGCGAAACAGGCAACGATTAAGCCTAAGCCGCCAACCGTACAGCAGTCCAAAGTCATTGCACCTGGTAACCCTAAGTCCGCCAAAGTTTCCACGAGTGAAGTAGTCCGAGCCAAACAGCGCCTTGCAAAAACCGGCAACGTCCGTGACGCTGCCAAACTGTTTGAACATCTTATTTAAAGGAAACCCAAATGACTATCGCATCAAACACCTTCCTCACTTACTCTGCAAAGGGTATTCGTGAGGATTTGAGCAATCAGATTTACAACATCAGCCCTGAAACCACACCGTTCATGAACAACATTGGACGCGGTACGGCTAGCAACACGCTGTTCCAGTGGCAGACAGACACGTTGGCGGACAACACCACCGCAAACGCGCAACTGCAAGGTGATGACATTTCGACGTATGACGCTGTAACGCCAACCGTTCAACTGACCAATTACACACAGATTAGCCGTAAGACTGTGGTGATCTCTGGTACTGTTGAAGCTGTCAATAAAGCAGGCCGCAAGTCAGAATTGGCCTACCAGTTGGCAAAGCGTGCGGCTGAACTGAAGCGCGATATGGAAACCATCATGCTGGCTAACCAGGCAGCATCCGCTGGTGACTCGACAACGGCTCAGAAAACCGGATCGTTGCTCGCGTTCATCAAGACCAACACCGACAAGGGTACGAACGGTGCTGACCCCTCTTACACCACGCTACCCAACGATGATCGCAGCGATGGCGTAACCCGCGCATTCACTGAAACCATTCTCAAGAATGTGCTTCAAAAAGTGTGGGAACAAGGCGGCGATCCTTCGATTGTGATGGTTGGTGCCAAGAACAAGCAAGTTGTTTCTGGCTTCAACGGTATCGCAACGCGCTATCGTGATGTGCCTGCTGGTAAGCAAGCGCAAATCATTGGTGCGGCTGATGTATATGTCGGAGACTTCGGCCAAGTGAACATTGTGCCTAATAGGTTCCAACGTGATCGTGACGCGTTTGTACTGTCACCTGACTACGCCGGTGTGCATTTCCTTCGTCCGTTCCAGCAAGTTGAGCTTGCAACGACTGGCGATGCTGAAAAGCGCTTGCTCCTCGCAGAATATGGCCTTGCCATCTACAACGAGAAAGCACACGGTTTGGCGGCTGACCTTTCGACCTAACCAGCAACAAGGAACGGGGGCGGAAACGCTCCCGTTTTCACATGGAATCAAAACTTTTCGAGCATGATCCACTTCTTGGCCTAACGCGCATTTGGCATTACGACGAGGCCACAGACACAGCGGTGATTGAAACGATTCAAGACGCAACACCTATCGTTGAAACCAATAAGGCAGAGTTCGCATCGATTGACGAGCGCGCCAGGTGGAACGGTGAAGGTCTTGGCGTACAGGTTGCATCCATCCCCATGAACATTTACATGGACTTGGTGAGCAAGGGCATCACGCGCACAGAAAAAGATTTCAAGAAGTGGCTCAATGATCCCGATAACCGATTTTTCAGGACTCGACCAGGAAGGGTGTAATGGATAAGAAACGAATTATTAGTGTGTGTGTCCCTGCGAGGGACGAAGTGCATTCAGACTTTGCGTTCGACCTTGTAAACGCTGTGGCGTTTCATGTGGCGAACCATCCAAATGACGCAGTAAACGTCAACATTTCCAAGGGGACGTTGCTTGTAAGCCAGCGTTCAGAATTGGTCATGACCGCCATGGAAAACAACGCTGACGTGGTGCTGTTTATCGATAGCGATATGCGTTTTCCGCAAGATACGATTAAGCAGTTGCTTGACCGCGACTTACTCGTTGTTGCTGCCAACTGCCCGCGCAGGCGGATGCCAGTGGGGCCGACGGCGGCGAACTATGATCCAGAAACCCAACGCAAGGTGCCTGTCTATACCGGCGAGCATGACACGGGCGTTGAACAAGTGGACGCTGTGGGCACTGGCGTGATGATGGTTGATACAAACGTGTTTCGCGCCATTGAGATGCCGTGGTTCGCTACGCCATGGGATGTGGCGGCTAAGGGTTACATGGGCGAAGACATATACTTTTGCAAGTTATTGCGCGACAATCAGATTCCGTTGTATATTGATCATGACCTGTCCAAACACATTGGACACATTGGAACCTGGGAATACAAGCATCAGCACACCTGGGCAATCCGTCCTCAAGAGGATGCTTACCGAGCATCAATCGGTCTTAAAACCGAACTTCGCAAAAAGGACGCTGCCTGATCATGGCGCTTGGCACTTACGCACAACTTAAAACGTCGATTGCTGACTGGTTGAATCGGTCCGATTTGACGTCTGCCATTGCCGACTTCATCACGTTGGCGGAAGCCGAATTCAATCGAACTGTACGCGTTCGACAAATGATTGTGCGTGCTAACGCCACACTCGATAGCGAATACACGCAACTGCCATCCGATTTCCTGCAAATGGAAAATCTTGTGTTGCTCACGACAACGCCAACCAAATTGGAGTTTTTGAGCGATGAACAAAGCGATGACTTTTATACGCGTTACTTTTCGGCGGCTGGCACGCCGCGCTACTACACAATTATTGGCGATACGTTCAAGGTTGTCCCATCTCCAGGAACGGATACGACGCAAGTTCAAATGACGTACTACGGCAAGATTGCCGCGTTGTCTGATAACAACACAACAAACTGGTTGCTCACAAAGCATCCTGACTTGTACTTGTATGGCGCACTGCTTCAATCGGCACCGTACCTTCAAGATGATTCGCGCATTCCCGTTTGGAATGCCGCTTATGAGCGTGGCATTGAAGCCATGAAACTAGAGCAAGAACGTGCCAATTACAGCGGCACAACGCCACGCGTTCGCGCTAAACCAATGGGGTAATCCATGGCTAATTCATTCAGTGACTATCTTGAAAACAAAGTATTGGCTCATGTGTTTGGCGGATCAGCCTACACGGCGCCAGCAACAATTTACGTTGGCCTTTTTACCGCTGATCCTGGCGAGTCAGGTTCAAGCAACGAAGTATCAGGTAACGGTTATCTGCGTCGATCCATGGCGTTTACGGTAACGAATGACGCTGCCACTAATACATCAGCCGTTGAATTTCCCACCGCCACAGGATCGTGGGGAACGGTTACGCATACGGCGTTATATGACGCATCAACATCAGGCAATATGCTAGCCGTTGGTCAGCTTACGGCATCTAAATCCGTTGGAACGGGTGATGTGTTTCGTTTCAACGCTGGCGATTTTGATATTACGTTGGCGTAATGATTGGTTACGGTGCTAATGACTATGGGCGTGCAAACTATGGCGTACAGAGTTACGTTGAAGGCGCCGTTGTCATTAGTGCTGCGTCAAGCGTATCGCCAACAGGATCGGTGCAGCGCAATGGCGAAACAATCATTGACGCCGTGTCAACCGTATCCACTTCCGCTGGCGTCATTCGCGGCGGTGCTGTACTTATTGAAGGCGTATCAACGGTCGCTGCAAGCGGTGCACGCATTGCGGCGGGATCGGTTGCTGTGGCGGGTCAATCAACCGTTACAGCGGCAGGCACCATCGTTATGGTGGCATCCGTATCGATTGATGCCGTTTCAACGGTTGCTGCATCAGGCGGTGCAACCATTTCGGCGTCTGTGTCTATCGGCGCCACGAGCGCTGTAAGCGCAGCGGGCGCATTGAAGTGGTCACCGATACCAGACCCAAGCGACACATGGACGCCACAAATGGTTACCAGCGAATCATGGACCACGCAAACAGTTTCAGGAACAACTTGGACACCTCAAGTGTCACCTTATCGAGAGGCGGCTTAAATGGCTGATACCACGACAACCAACCTTAGTTTGACTAAACCCGAAGTTGGTGCATCCACCGACACATGGGGCAACAAACTCAACACGAACCTTGACACGATTGATGCAATCTTTGCATCAAACGGCACAAGCGTTTCCATGAACGTGGGCAGCGGAAAGACGCTTACGCTTGGCGGAAACCTAACGGGATCGGGGACGATCAATAGCGTCACCATTGGTCAGTCATTGGCGGCTGCGGGTTCGTTTACAACCTTAAGCGCATCCAGCAACGTTACGTTTAGCGGTGCTGTTGTCTTGTCATCCACGCTAACGGCTAATGGCAACACAACCCTTGGTGACGCAACTACAGACACGATTACGTTGACTGGCGCCACAAGATTTTACGCAGGAACGGATGCACTTCCAGGCATCACGCCGGCTAGCGATACCAATACAGGATTTTGGTCTCCGGCTGCGGATACGCTTGCTTGGAGCACAGGTGGTACTGAACGCCTCCGCCTCGACTCCTCCGGCAACCTCGGCCTTGGAGGAGCCGCCGCAACGGGATGCACATTAGATGTACAAGGCACAAGCGCACTCAAAATGCCTGTAGGCACAACCGCGCAACGTCCAACGGGCGTAACGGGTATGCAACGCTTTAACACGACTACAGGGTTTGTGGAGTATTACAACGGTGGTTCATGGGTGTCGCCTGCTTATAACGGCACGACTAAGGCTATTTTTGGTTATGGGCTTACGTCAGTTGTTGTTTCCATGACTAATTTAGTTTCTAACGTCGGTGTTGTGGCAACTGATGTTACAGGTGTCGGAACAGCAAGATATGGTTTAGCCGCTGCTAGCTATGGTGGTGATAAGGCCATTTTTGGTTATGGGTTTACAACAAGTGTTGTTTCCATGACTAATTTAGTTTCTAACGCAGGGGTTGTAGCTACAGACACAACCGGAGTAGGCACGGCGAGGTCTGATCTTGCTGCTACTAGTTATGGCGGTGACAAAGCTATTTTTGGTTATGGATATACGACAGGTGTTGTTTCCATGACTAATTTGGTTTCTAACGCAGGGGTTGTAGCAACGGATACAACCGGTGTAGGAACGGCGAGGTCTAGTTGCGCCGCTACTAGTTATGGTGGTGACAAAGCTATTTTTGGTTATGGATATACGACAGGTGCTGTTTCCATGACTAATTTAGTTTCTAACGTCGGTGTTGTGGCAACTGATACAACCGGTGTAGGAACGGCGAGATATGTTTTAGCCGCTACTAGTTATGGCGGTGACAAAGCTATTTTTGGTTATGGGTCTACGGGTTCTAATGTCTCTATGACCAATTTGGTTTCTAACGCAGGGGTTGTAGCAACGGATACAACCGGCGTAGGAACAGCGAGATATGGTTTAGCTGCCGCCGGTTATGGAACTGATAAAGCTATTTTTGGTTATGGGTATACGAGTTCTGCTACCGCTGTAACTAACCTAGTTTCAAATACAGGCGTTGTTTCCTCTGACGTTACTGGCATTGGAACGGCAAGAAGGTATCTCGCCGCAGCGGGGTATGCAAGCTAATGGCCTCTCCACTTAATACTGAATTCAACTACCGATACCAAGTTATCGGTAACACGCCTTGGGAAAAACTCAAGACGTTGAAAGGCTTTCTTGAGGGGCGTAAACGTGCGGCTGCGCTTGAACGCGTGGCGGCTTTGAAATATCAGGCCAAGTTAGCTGAACTTAATCACTTAAAAGAAATCAACGCACTTCAGCATTTAATCCTGAACCTTGAAGCAGAAATCGTTGAGCTTGAGTCGGTGCAGGAAGATCAGGCCCATGCGTTTGAGTTGAATCGCCAAGAGATTAAGATTCTTGAAAAACTCATTGCCGAGTTGTATGTGGAGTGTGAACAGACCCGCATTCCTGGTTACACAGACGATCAGATGTTTGAAGCGAACGCTGCCAACGAATTCACGGTCATGATCGCAAGGGAGATTCAATCAGAGATCATTGCTAACGGCAGGCCATCACCAGCTAAATTACTGAACGCCATGAGCAACCCGCACACGCTAGAGGCACTCAAAAGCATTGGTCTTGTGCCAAAGGAAACCATTCTTATCGGAGCTAAAGATGTCCCTTTACAGCTTACAAGCCAGTAATTGGCAAGCCTTGTTTGGCACACGCGACGAGCCAACGCCTAAAGATGATGTAACCATCATTGCTCAAAAGCCTGATTGCTCGGCGTGGCTAGTGCTATCTAATACGGCATACCCAGAGCTTGAACCTTTTACATCATATGAAGGCTATGACTTTACTTATTGCCAGCAGTGGGGCTTGACGATTAACGATGATGTGGTGGCAAGAACGATTGCCGATCTGCGAAAGAACGCTTACCCGCCTATGGCTGATTACAACGATGCCGTGGTCAAGAACGATCAAGCAGCAATTCAAGCGTATATAGATGCTTGCTTGGCGGTCAAAGCAAAGTATCCGAAAGTGTTTAAGTAAGTTATGAACTTAAAGGTGATGTATGACTTCAGCCGACTCCGAAGCCTTAAAACGCATTGAAGTTCACGAAGCAGTGTGCGACGAACGCTATTCACAGATCAACGCCAGACTCAAAAGATTGGAGATGATCCTTATGACCACGGCGGGCACCATCATCATTTTGCTTTTGAATTTAGCGCTGAAGTTGAAATAAGCATCCAACAGGCTATCCGCCAATATGGAAGCAATCACCGACGCAATCGGCAAGCTGTGGTACTTAGGTGCAGCAGTGGTTGCCATTGCGGCTTATGCGGTAACGATCAAAGTGCGCCTTGATTATCTTGAAAAGAATTACGACAAACAAATCACAGCACTATGGGAAAAGGTGAACGAGTTGAACGAAAAGTGCCAAGGATCAGCCTAGCATGATGACGCTCTTATCAACGCTCTTGTCATTCTTAGCCGGTGGCGTGCCTAAGTTGCTTGACCTTTGGCAGGATTCCAAGGACAAGGCGCATGAGCTGGAACTTGCCCGTATGCAAAATGAACGTGAGCGAGAGTTAGCCGCCATGGGATTGCTTGCGCAGCAACGCATTGAAGAGATTCACACCGAACAAGTGGCGATGCAAACGCAAGCCGAAGAGATGAAAGCACTCTACGCTCATGACATTGCGATTGGCGAAGGAACAAGCCAGTGGGTCAAGAACGCCAGAGCGTTAGTGCGTCCAGTGTTGACCTATGGCATGTTCATGCTGTTGGTATTCGTTGAGATTGGCGGATTCTGGTACGCGTGGACAACGAATGTGCCATTCGATTTGATGCTTGACCAATTGTGGGATGACGATACGCAGCAGATTTGGGCCGCGATTGTGGCCTTTCACTTTGGGTCACGAGCCTTTGCAAAATGATCAGTCCGCTTGCCCTCCAAATGATCAAGCATCACGAAGGTGTGCGTGCGCGGCCTTATCGTTGTCCGGCGTTGCTTTGGACCGTGGGTGTTGGCCATGTCATTGACCCATCGCATATCAACATCAAAGTTGAAGAGCGTAAAACCTTACCCATCCCGCCGGGTTGGGATCGCACGTTATCGATGGCGGAAATTGACGACATACTTACAAAGGACTTACAACGCTTTGAGGCTGGCGTATCACGACTATGTCCTGCTGGTCTTACTCAGCCTCGCCTTGATGCACTCGTCAGCTTTTCGTTCAATGTGGGGCTAGGAAACCTTCAACGCAGCACATTGAGGATGCGCCATAATCGTGGCGACTATACGGGCGCAGCAGTTGCGTTTAAGATGTGGACTAAAGCGGCAGGGAAAGAGTTGCCGGGCCTGGTCAAACGCCGCCGCGATGAAATGGCCCTTTACATGAGCAACTGACATGCCACTCGTCCCTATCAAACTTCCTCCAGGCGTTTACCGAAACGGCACCGAGTATCAAGCGGCGGGTCGATGGTATGACGCCAATCTTGTTAGATGGTTTGAGGGAACGCTTCGCCCGATGGGCGGTTGGCTTCAGTGGTCAAGCGCAACCGTCAGTGGCGTTCCTCGTGGCATGTTTGCTTGGCGGGATAACTCAACGAATGTTTGGCTTGCCGTTGGATCGGCATCAAAACTTTACGCTTATCAAGGTGACGGTGACCAGGCCGACATTACGCCAACAAGTTTCAGCGCAGGGCGCACCGACGCAACGGGCGGAACGGGTTATGGTAACGGTGACTATGGCGAACAAGCCTGGGGTACAGCACGCTTAAACCTTGCAGCAACAGGTATCTTGCCCGCCACAACATGGTCGATGGACAATTGGGGTCAGTATCTTGTGGCGTGCTCGGATTACGATGGCAAGTTGTATGAGTGGCAACTTGATTTTGTAACGCCAACCAAAGCCGTTGCCATCACAAACGCACCAACGGGTTGCAAAGGTTTGATTGTCTCTGAAGAGCGTTTTCTTTTCGCCCTTGGCGCTGGCGGCGATCCGCGAAAAGTGCAATGGTCTGACCAGGAAGATAATACGGTTTGGACGCCAGCCGCCAACAATCAAGCGGGTGACTTTACGCTTTCAACGCCTGGCTCCATCATTTGCGCCCGCCGCGTGCGCGGTGGCGTCTTGATCCTTACTGATGTTGATGCTCACTTTGCACAGTATCAAGGGCCGCCATATGTGTACGGGTTTGAGCGCGTTGGAACGGGTTGCGGTGCCGTGAGCGCAATCGGCATCGCGGCGGCAGATACCTTTGCCGCTTGGATGGGTCAATCAGGCTTTTGGATTTTTGATGGTTACACCAAACCATTGCCAAGCGATGTATCTGACTATGTGTTTAACAACATCAATCGCGGCCAAATCTCCAAAGTTGCTGCGGTACACAATAGCAAATTCTCTGAAATCTGGTGGTTTTATCCATCATCCGCCAATACCGAAAATGATTCTTACGTCATTTGGAATTACCGCGAAAACCATTGGACGATTGGCTCGCTTGTTCGTACGTCGGGAACGGGCCAAGGTGTGTTTAGCGTTCCATTGATGGCGGCATCCGATGGAAAGATTTACCAACACGAAACCGGCTGGACGTACACCGGATCGACCACACCTTACGCCGAAAGCGGTCCTTATCAGATTGGTATGGGTGACAATTTGCTTGTGGCGGATGAATTGATTCCCGATGAGTCAACGCTTGGCGATGTAACGGCTACGTTCAAAACGCGACTCTATCCAACGGGTAGCGAAACAACGTATGGCCCTTACTCACTTGCCAACCCAACATCGATTCGCTTACAAGGCAGGCAGTTAAAGGTTCGCGTAACGAGCAACAACAATACGGATTGGCGGGTAGGCATCTTTCGTTTTAACGCCAAAGCGGGTAGCAGGCGATGAAACTGCCGCGCCCGACGCCCGATTACGATCAAGTGGCCGAGTTGACGCTGCGTCGTGCGCTCGAGCTGGCTGACGCGCTGAACCGTAAGAAGAACGCTGACATTGAACTTGGGCAAGATGAAAAACTTGTCATTCGTTCGCCCAATGGAACGCGTTACTACCTAACCGTTTCCAATGTTGGCGCGTTGAGCGCCACAACGATGTGAGGGAATTATGATTACCTTAGCGCAAGCCAGTGAAGTTTTCCAAAGCGTATTTGGCAGGCCGCCAAATGCTAGTGAAGTATCTAACTTCCAACTTGCTTTGGCGGCTAACAATCCTGCGCTTGTTTCGCAGAGTGCTTTAGAAAATTACCTAAAAAGCACACCAGATTATCAAATCTATGCGGCGACATTGCCAGTCGCAACACCGGCTCCAACTACCACGCCGGCGCCAACCACTACACCTGCTCCAACCACTACGCCTGCTCCAACGTCAAGCCCATCAACCGGATTGCTTGATGCTGCAAAACCTATTTCTATCTCGCAGGCGGCGGAAGTTTTTTATGGCCTTTTCGGTAGACAACCAAGTCAAAACGAGTTGTCAAACTTTAACGCCGCTATTGCGGCAAACAATCCTGTTCTGTCAAGCGAAACATCGTTTTACAACTATTTGCGAAACACGCCGGAATACCAGACTTATGTAAATTCGCTTTTGTCGATGCAAAGCCAAGTCCTTGGAAAACCATCGACCGGAACGACAACAACTACAACCGTAGCACCAACTACAACGCCAGCCCCAACAGGGACGCCAGCACCTACGTCTGCACCTGGCGTACCGATCAATGACGTGCAAGCATCAGCCGTTTTTCAAAGCGTGTTTGGGCGCGTGCCAAATGCTACAGAGTTGGCAAACTTTAGAGGTTATCAGCAAGGTACAACACCATTCACGTCAGCAGATGCCTTGACAACTTACCTCATGTCAACGCCTGACTATGCTTTTTATAAAGCTAACCAAGCGTTACCGCCGGAAACTTATGGCAAAGCCGTTGTTCCACAGGCGCAGTTGCAATACGGGTACGGACCAGAGCAAGGGTTGCTCACAAACATCAAAGGCCCAACGGGTCAGCAGATTCAAAATTACATGGATGCTTTTTATGCGGCATCTTATGGTGGTACACCAACGGCTGGATTGCTTGCGCCATACGTTGCCGCCAATCAAGTGACATTGCCCGCATCCTTTTACGCCATGCCGCAAGGAGCGCCAACGGCGCAGCAGTTAGCCGCCACAGGTCAAGGGTTGCTCAATACGGGTACAACATTCAACGATTTACGCGCTGAGGCGCAAAAGTCTAATTTATCGCCACAAGTCACAGGCTCAATCCTTTCCACCTTAAACCAAGGTGCATCATTGCCTTATGTGCAAGGATTGCTATCAGGAACTCTGCCGTTAGTGGCTGGCGAAAACTTATTGGCGTACAAGTGAACGCACACGATTTAAGCCATTGGGATCGATGCCGGCCATTTATTGAAGCGGCATTGTCTTTCACTGGCGGAACACATACCATTGAGGACATAAAGCGAGCCGTTGACGCCAATGAAATGCAGTTTTGGCCTGGTCAACAATCCGCTGTCATCACTGAGATTCAGAGTTACCCACAAGCCAAAGGGATGCACTATTTTCTTGCTGGCGGGGACTTAGAAGAACTCTCGCGTATGCGTCCAATCCTTGAGAGATGGGCGCAATCAATCGGATGCAATCGTGTGACACTTGCCGGAAGACGTGGTTGGCTGCGTACGTTTTTGGCGGACGAAGGTTATGAAGAGAAATGGACTGTCATGTCCAAGGAGTTGAATCATGAGTAAAAGCGGCGGTGGTCAGACAACGCGTGTTGAACTTGACCCGGCATTCAAACAGGCGGCGCTAGAGAACTATGAGTTTTCTAAGCAACTAGCCGCCCAGGAATACACGCCTTATGGCGGCGCAAGAATAGCCGCGCCCACGGCGGCAACGCAACTGGGCTTGCAGCAACTTGCATCTGCCGGGGCTATGGGGCCAGGTACGCAGACCGTTGATTACGCAACGGCGTTGGCACTGCAACCAACAAGCATTGCCGGCAACATTCAGCAATACATCAATCCGTTTCAGCAACAAGTCATTGGAACGGCATTGCAAAATATTGAGAATCAACGAGCGCAACAGCAATTGCAAAACGCCGCAGCCGCCACACGCGCACGCGCCTTTGGCGGATCGCGCCAGGGCGTTGTTGAGGCAATGACCAATCTCAATGCTTTGCAAGCGGCAGGCCAAACGGCTGGCAATTTGGCTTATCAAGGGTTTGGTCAAGCGGCGCAACTTGCACAGCAAGACGTTGCAACGCGCCAGGCGCAGGCTGCGCAACTGGCGGGGTTAGGCGCACAGCAACAAGCAATCCGCCAACAACAAGCGCAACAACTGCTTGGCGTTGGCGCACAAGAACAGGCGCAACAACAAGCGCAACTCGATTTGGCGTATCAAGATTTCTTGCGCCAACAAGCCTACCCGTTGCAACAACTGAACATCAGATCGCAAGGCTTGAGCGGGTTTCCCGCTGAGAATCAACAAATCGCGTCACAGCGTTTATCACCAGGTCAACAGTTTGGTCAGGGCGTCAGCACGTTGGCGTCACTTGCTTATCTTATGTCCGATAAACGCATGAAAGAAAACATTGATCGCATGGATTCGCCATTGTCGCAACTTGGCAAATTGACTGGCTATGACTACAACTACAAGGGCGATGATGAGCGAACGGGCGGCGTAATGGCGCAAGACGTTCGCCGTGTTATGCCTCAAGCCGTGGCAAAAGATGATAGCGGCATGATGGCGGTTAACTACCCACAAATTACCGGCCTATTAGTTGAAGCTGTAAAGGAACTTGATCGCAGGACAAGGGGATAAGCATGGCGTCACTACTAGACTTTTTCACGGGCAGCGGCAGTTTTGGCGGCCAACAATTGCCCAATTCGCCTGAAGCTGCATCACAGGGTTACGCGCCAAACATCTTTGATCGCTTTGGCACTGGACTTGATCGCTTGCAACAGTACCCTGGCTTGCCCGCCATGCCGATGGATGAGGAAGAGCGGCGCAGACAGCGCTTGCTAACGCTTGCGCAATTAGGCTCAACGGTTGCTCGTGGCGGAACACTGGCTGAAGGCTTGCAAGGTGTGCAGCAACAAGGGTTGCAGCGGTTAAGTACAACCATGCAAATCACTGACGCGTTGCGTAAGCAGCAAGAACTACAAGCCGCTCGCCAAGCACTTCAAAATATTCCTGGCCTAACTGATACGCAAAAGGCTTTAGTGCAAGCGTTGCCGCCAAAGGAAGCGGCAGAACTTATTAGCAAGCAAACCGAACAAGAGTATGGGCAGACGCCACAGCAAGTTGTAGTTGGTGGCGTTCCTGCGCTTGCTGTTTTTTCTAAAAAAGGCGATATGAAAGTGTTGAACGCAACACCGCCGCCAAATACAACAACAATTGATGCCGGTAATGAATTCTTAATTCGTGATTCAATTACAGGGGCTATTGTTCAGCGCATTCCTAAGAGTATGACCCCTGGAGAGCAAGCAAGGCTTGGCGTTGATTTGCAACGTGTTGGATTAGAACGACAACGCGTTGATATTGATCAGAGAAGGCTTGGTTTGGAAGGTTTACGCGTTGGCATGGACCGTGAGCGTTTGGCGATTGCTCAGCAAGAGGCTGCGCGTGCAGGATTTGAACTCAAAGAAACCGATGCAGGGTTTCAGTTGATTCCTCGTACACCAGGCGCGGCAGCGGTGCCTATTACCTCAGCAACGGGTGAGCCTGTTAAGGGTATATCAGGAACTAAAGCAACGGAAGGCCAACTCAATGCCGCTGGTTATGCAAGCCGTATGATTGAGGCTGAAAAAATTATTGATACAGCGCCGCCACAAGCGCAACGCGTTGGGCCATTAGCCGCAACAGTTGGTGCATTGCCTTTGGTTGGTGGCGTTGGTGAACGATTGATGATGACGCCAGAGCAGCAACAGGTGCGCCAAGCGCAAGAAGATTGGGTGCGATCAAAGTTGCGTAAAGAATCCGGTGCTGTCATTGGCGATGAAGAAATGTCGCGTGAAATCAAAACTTATTTCCCGCAGATTGGCGATTCGCCGCCAGTGATTGCGCAAAAAGCACGCGCAAGGCAGATCGCCATTAACGCCATGCAAACATCAGCAGGTCCTGCCATGTCTCAAGTCATGACTGCGCCGCCACCGGCTAAAGTGCCAACACCAGCAGGGCAAAAACGTTACCGATATGAAAATGGACGCCTAGTGGAGTATTGATCATGGCAAAAACGGTTGATATTCCCAACATTGGTAGTGTCGATTTTCCCGACACAATGTCTAATGACGACATTGAGAAAGCCATACGTCAGTTATTGGCGGAACGAACACCAGTGCAGCAAATGTTGCAACAAGCCACGCAGGCGCGTGATGTTTCGTCACTATCACCTGGCGGAACGGGAAGGCAACTAGGGCTTACAGCGCGAGCTGCAATTACGGGTGCTGCCGCTCCAATCACTATGATTGCCGACCCTTTAACGGCACTTATGAATATGGCGGCAGGAAGAACTGTTGCAGCACCGCCATCGCAAACTATCCAAAACCTACTGACTTCAGCAGGATTGCCACAAGCAGAGACACAGCAAGAACGTATTTCTCAAGATGTTGCGCAAGCGCTTTCTGGCACAGGCGCAACTGCCGGAGCTGCAAGGCTTGCATCGCAAGCGGTAACGTCGCCCGTTTCACGCGAAGTATTACGCATTCTTGGAACCGATCCGCGAGCGCAAGCTATCGCAGCCGGCACAGGCGCAACTGCCGCAAGCATGGCGCGTGAAGAAGGTTTGGGTCCATTAGCGCAATTAGGTTTAGGCATGATCGGATCGATGGCGCCAGGTGCGACACCAGTGGTTGGTCAAAACGTTGCGCAGCGTGCCCGTCAATTTGTTTCGCCATTTACGCAAGAAGGGCGTGAAGTGATTGCTGGTCAAGTACTGCAAAGGTCCGCAACAAACCCTGAAATTGCTCGTGCAAATTTACTCAAAGCGCAGGAAATTGTGCCTGGTTCGCGCCCTATGACTGCCGAAGCGTCAATGGACCCCGGGTTATTGGCGTTGCAAAACCCATTGGCAAAAACGCTTGATACACAAAATCTAATTGGTCAACGTATTTCGGAAAGCAATGCCGCAAGAATGCGTTTGCTTGAACGGTTATCTGGCGGAACTCCAGAGGCCATTGCCTCCGCAGAGGCGAAACGAACTGCCGTTACAACGCCCATGCGCGAAGCGGCATTTGCCAAATCATTGAACGAATTTGGGCCTGTTGCTACGACGCCAATTACCGCCGCTGTTGATGATGTACTTGCCGGTGCAACGGGCAACCGTCAGCCAGTTGAAAAAGCTATGGCATGGTTACGCGGAAGAATTGAAAGTGCTGGCAATACGCCTGAACGCATCTACAACGTGCGCAAGGATATTAATGATGCTATATCTGGCGCATTGGAAAAAAGTGATCCCGGCTTGCGTTTGGCGGCAAGAGAATTGATTGCTGTTCGCAATGTGCTTGACAATGTGCTTGAATCATCATCGCCCGGATTCAAAAATTATCTTGCACAATACGCCAAAATGAGCAGGCCGATTGATCAAATGCGTATACTTCAAGAGGTTAAAGCCAGCTCAACATTAGCCGCGCCAGACGTAACAACAGGCATGGATATTTTTAGCCAGGCAAAATTGCGTCAACAATTGCGATCACGCGCTGAAGAGTTGGGGCAAACACTTTCTGAATCACAGGCCCGCCAAGTTGATGACCTCATGCGAGACTTGAATCGTTCAGCATCAACAACATCAGCCGTTGCAAAACGACCGGGCAGTGATACGTTTAAGAATTACTCGACCGCCAACCTGATTGGGGCAATATTTTCTGACGCTTTGGCGGATAACACCACGCTTAGAACACTTGCAAGGCCATTAGATTTTCTTTACAAGTTGCCTGATGAGCAGATTTCGCGCTTAATGGTTGAGGCAATGCTTGATCCAAAACTTGCTGCGCAAATGATGCAAAAAGCAAACATCATGAGCATCAAACCTGTAGCCAATCAGTTACGAAAGAAGGCTAAAGAGCTTGGCTTAGCACCTTTCATTTCTGCCGGAATGGAGTAAACTACTCACTAGGACTCCTCCTGTGTCATTCTCCCCCTGAGAGTGTTTGCCGCCTACCGATGGCGGCTTTTTTTTGACCGTTTGTCTGAAATGGTCTAACCATTTCGTAAACATGGTGCATGATTGCAAACCATGAAAATCATTCTCGGAATTGATCCAGGGTTGAGCGGCGCGATTGCAGCCGTTCAAGGTCAGAAACTTGTGAGCGTGTTTGACATGCCTACGGTTGAACGTAAGGTAGGCAAGTCAGTAAAACGCTTTGTCGCGCCACACGAACTCCATACGGAGTTGGCGGCATTCCTTGTTGATTACGAGTGCGAATGCTTTATTGAGCAAGTGTCCGCCATGCCAGGCCAGGGCGTAACGTCGATGTTTAACTTTGGACGCTCGCTCGGTAACGTGGAGGGCGTATTAGCGAGTCTCAAGATTCGCTATCACTTTGTGCCGCCAATGACATGGCAACGCGCTGTGAGATTAACAGGCGGCAAGGAAGGCGCACGCGCCCTGGCGATGCAAATGTTTCCCGAAATGAGTTCAGCGTTTAGCCGTGTCAAGGATAACGGACGGGCGGACGCTGCGCTGATTGCTTTGTATGGTTCGATGCAATAGGAGTCACTATGAAAACACAGGAAGTAGAAAACTTGAAAGAATTGTTGGCGTATACGCGCCAAATCGCAGCCGATTCAGATCGCAAACTAAGAACTGCAAGACAATTCATTGGCGAGCTAACCGACGTTGAACGCCTTGGCGGTCAAGTGACAGACCAGGTTCGCAGCCATGCTTACAACGTTTTGCAAAGGATCATGTGATGCTGATCCAACGCGATGGTGAAACCGTGGTTGTCGTTGATCGACCAAAGATTGGATCAGCCTATGAGCCGCCAAAGCCAAACTATTTGGCGGATGATCAATTGTGGATACAAAGTATCTACACGTTTAAGCGCGTGCCGGCTTACGCCATACGCGACAGGCAGGCTAAGTTGCTTTTGCTTGGTTCGCTTTACTTGGGCGGTGTCTTGATGCTTGGACAGATTGCACGCTACTTGTTGCAGCGATGATGATGCCTTTTGTTAAAAACTTTTCACTTAACGCTTTATGGCGGGCATTGTCTCGCAAACCTGAAAGGGATCGCAATGGAACAAAAAATAACGATTGCTGCAACGGGTACTGTAATCAAGGAAGAGACTGCCCACTCAGAGCATCAGGCGGACGATACGTTTGGTTTCGAGGCGATAGCACCGAAAAAGGGTCGAACGCCAAAAGCTAACGTGGAAGTTGGCGAACTTGAAAAGCGTTTGAACATTGCGCTAGAGAACCTGGCGGATTGTGTTGAAACGCTTAAAGGTTTAGAAAGCTATGGACGCTTTAACGATTCTGTTGTTCGCCGCCGCGCACTTGAGTGCCTAAAGAGGATTGGCGAATGGGCATAAAAATGATCGTGTCAACGATCAAGCCTGATAAGGGATCGTTACACGTTTTGGCGGCAAGTGTTGATGCTTATGCGCCAGAAGTTGACCTTTGCATTGAGAACGGAAAAGGGCCAACGTTTGGTGATGACTACAACAGGGCGATTGAACGTTTCATGGCTAAGGATGACGAGGGTGTGATCATCGCCAACGATGACATTGTGCTTGCGCCTTACTCGTTGCGATTGCTCATGGAAGATGTTGAGGCGTTAAAGAAATTGTGTGGCCCTAAGTTGGGACTCGTTGCAGCGCGATCCGACTATGTGCGCCCTTCGCAAAACATTCGCATACCGCGAGACGATAGGGACCAGTTTGTTGGCATGCGTTGGAAGGGCGAGGGCGCGGTCAAGAAGAACAAAGTGGTATCGCCTTTGTTTGCATGGCTGCCGCGTCTAGCGTATGAGCAAGCACCGTTTCCGCCATTGAATTGGTTTAGCGATGATGTGATGTGCGCTGACCTTGTAGCACTTGGCTTTAGCCATTGGATCTCTCGTAGCTACATACACCACGTTGGATCAATGACGATTGGCGTTGACATGCAATCGAATCTTCAGCAGTCATTGCCGTGGATGAAATCACACAGGCCACACTATTTAGAACAATGGGGGATTGAATGATACCGATAAGGATTGTGGCGTGCACTCGCCATAACAGAAAAGATTTTGCAGGAACACCGCTAGGTGTAACGATTCAGCGCTTTGCGCATCTGTCATTTATTGAGGCGCAACTGTTCACTAACAACACGGCAGGATTGTGCCAACGCTATAACGAAGCGATTGAAGCCGCCAAGAATGATCCGGCGTTGCTCGTGTTTGTGCACGATGACGTTGAGATTGTTGATTGGTACTGGTACATGCGCCTGGGCGCGTCACTCGATGATCATCACCTGGTTGGATTGGCGGGTAACTGTCAACCATCACCAGGTCAAACATCATGGGCGATCACGGACATGGAAGGCACGTTATCGGATCGCCAAGCATGGGCCGGTTGCGTAGCGCGTGGCAACGGCGAGTATTTGATAAGTTGGGATGTGTTTGCATCGCCTAATCGTGAAGTGTCTCTGATTGATGGTTTATTCATGGCGGCTTACTCGAAGACGTTTCATGACAACGATATAAGGTTTGATGAGCAATTCACGTTTCATCATTACGACATGGATATTTGCCGCCAATTCACAAAGAAAGGCTTATCAATTTATGTGTCATCGATTTCCGCCATCCATCACAGTCAAGGCTTGATGGGTCCGACGTGGAAAGAATCAGCGCAGCGTTACTTAGACAAATGGCAAGGCAAATGAACATCAACAACAGCGACAAGAAAGCAGAATTGCATCCCATGCCCGTATACATGTTGGAGGGTATGCCCTATGTGCCGCACTACGTCAAACCCTATCACTGGGTTGCACCTGGAGGCATAACAAGGACAACGACATGGCTTGAAGAGCGGCACGCCAAACAGACCATGCGCCCGTTGTGGATGCGCACTTGGGTGCTTGAGCGTTTCGTTGAAACGACACAAGACTTATAGCATAATCGAGGAGTTCACGAGGATGCTTCATGTTTCGGATCAAGCGGGTTGTGGAAATGTCTCAAACCACCGAGCAAGCCATACGCTTTCTTCAAAAAGAGTGCTTGCCATTGGATACGGTCCTAAGCCCCAAGAACGGTTGGTGGTGGATGGCGTATTGCGACGGTCGGTTAGCAGGGTTTGCCGCCATGCTGCAATCCAGCAAAACACCGCAAGCCGCATACTTAGCCAGGGCCGGAACGCTGGAGGCGTTTCGTGGCCGGGGGCTGCAAAAGAAATTGATTCGAGAGCGTTTAAAGTTCGCCAAGGACTTAGGTTTAACGCAGGCCATTACAGATACGACGGACAATGTGGCGTCTGCCAACGCGTTGATCGCCACAGGCTTCAGGATGTTCGAGCCAGACGATCCTTGGGGCTCGCCCAATACGTTGTATTGGAGGAAGGCTTTTGCCGTACAAAGACCCGAAGACTAGAACCGCCAAGCAAAAGATTTATGCTCGAAAGTATTACGAGCGAAATCGAGAAAAAACAATCAAGGCAAGTGTCGCGTCAAACCGCGTATTGCGTGCAAAGTGGCGAGCATACAAAGCATCACTTCATTGCGAGCGGTGCGGCATACAGCACGAAGCGGTCATTGACTTTCACCACGTTGATCGAACGCCGCCAAAACGAAACATCAATGCGCTTGTCACGGCAGGGTCTTACGGAAAAGCCTTTGAGGAAATCAAAAAATGTATTGCGGTTTGCTCAAACTGCCATCGCATCTTGCATCACGAAGAGCGCAAGTTAAAACGCAAAAAATCAAAACTTAAACACAAGAGGAAAAAGCCATGAACGCACACTCAGAATGGTCACCATCAGCCGCCGAGCGATGGATAGCGTGCCCGGCATCGATCAAACTCTCACGAGGCGTGCCGCCACGCGAAGCAGGAGAGGCTGCAAAGATTGGAACAGCGGTACACGCATTGGCGGAAACGGTGATGCTGACAGGTTCAGCACCGCACACATTTATCGGAAAGGAGTTTGAAGGTGTTGAGATTAGCGAAGAGATGGCGTCTTGGGCCGAGGTCTATACGGACTTTGCGGGCGAATTGGAAAAGCGCATGGAAAGTGCTTGCCTTATCGAAGAGCGTCTTAGGATTCCTAATTACGCTGGCGCTGATGTGTATGGGACTGCCGATCTTATTTGCTTTAATGATACTGATTTGGTTGTTGCAGACCTTAAGACAGGCCGCATTAAGGTTGATGTTGAAGGTCCGCAACTTAAGATTTACGCGCTAGGCGCACTGCAAAAGGCACCGGCAAGCATTAAGAACATTACGCTTGCGATCATTCAGCCAACGCAGGAACCGCAGATCAGTTTGGCGTTTATGACGAAGGCTGAACTTATTGATTGGTCCGCCAATGTGTTGGAGCCGGCACTGCGCGATACGCTGGCACCATTTCCGCCAACCAATGAAGGTGAGCACTGCCGCTGGTGCCCGGCCAGGTCAAAGTGCCCGGCAAAAATTGCCAGAGTTGAAAGTTTTGCCGGTGTCACGCCAAAGCAAATCGATGAAGCTACGGAAGATGAATTGAACGCCATGATGAATGTGGCGGACGATGCGGCGGATACGATTGAAGCGATTAAAGAGCGCATCACGAAAGCATTGGAGGATGGACGCCAACTCAATGATTGGACGCTTATACCGAAACGCGCAACGCGCAAATGGCAAAGCGATGAATTGATGGCGGGACTGTTGAGTGCTCATAAGGGTGCTGTAAAAACAGTACCCATTACGCCTGCGCAGTTAGAAAAGAAATACCCAAACCTTTATCAGGAATTCGCGGATAAGGTCACCGCTGAATCAAGTGGATTAACACTTGGGCGCAAACCCGCGCCAAATTTGACCTCACTTTGAAATAGGAAACTTTGACATGCTAGGACTTACAGGTGGTGGATCAGGACTTCCATATATTCGCTTCTCGCCATCCATGAACATGTGGAGCGACAAGACGGGCCAGGAAATCCAATTAAAAAAAATGTTGTTTGACATTGACAACGTGCAAACGGGTTGGTTGTTGCTCGAAGCCGGTGTGCGTGATTGGCAACCCGATCAAGAGTTAGGCAGGCAAGGCCAAAAGCCAAGCGATGCGCATAAGCGCGGATTCGTGGTGCGTTTTTTCAGCCGCGAAATGGGTTGGGTTGAATGGTCATCGAATGGCGCAGGGCCAAACATGGGGTTGGAAGCGCTCTACACGGCAGCCGCCAAGGATCGCAATGCGAACGCTGGCAAGCTGCCGATCATTGAGTATGTGGGCGCCGAGGCCATGAAGGTTGGCAAAGGCAACACGCGCAAGCCCAAGTGGAACATCACGGGTTGGGCACCGAGGCCAGCGGATGATGCGGGTGCTGCGCCCGTTGCAGCGCCTGAGCCTGTGGCCGTTGCGCCTGCGAAGGGTGAAGAGTTTTAGGTAATCACTTATTCACAAAACCCGGTCTTTTTAGGCCGGGATTTTTTGACTCTCAAGGGGATTACATGGCAGATGGCGTTTACAAAATCACGGAAGCGTTTGAAGAAAAGGTCGCTGAGTACACCGGAGCACCGTATTGCGTGGCGGTAGATAACTGCTGTAACGCTTTGTTCTTAGCGCTGACTTATGAACGTGTGGCGGGAACAACGATCAGGTTGCCCGCAAGAACTTATCCAGGCGTTCCTTGCGAAGTGATTCATGCCGGCGCAAAGGTTGACTTTTATCCGGTTGAAGGAAGAACGATTCAGGGCGCGTATCAACTTGCACCGACGCGTGTGTGGGATGCTGCGCTTTCGTTTACCTCCAACATGTATGTCAAAGGCTCGCACATGTGCGTGTCTTTTACCGGGCCTTATAAGCACTTAAAGCTAGGCAAGGGCGGTGCGATTCTTACTGATGACTATGCCGCCATGCTGTGGTTTAAGCGTGCGCGTTTCAGCGGGCGGCGTGAGTGTTCCTATCACGACGATCATTTCGACATGATCGGTTGGAACTTTTACATGATGCCGGACGTGGCAGCGCGTGGCTTATTGCTCATGAATCAATTCTGGCATCGTGATGGTTCGCCAAAAGTCATGGAGGACATTGAGATGAGCTATCCGGATTTGTCCAAGTTTCCAATTTACGCGTTTGGGGGTGATCGATGAATCAAGACTTTGAGTGTCCACGCTGTGGGCATTGCTGCCAATTACTGGAGCAAGAGCAAGTGCCGGTAGCGTGGATGCACACAACCGGAACTGGGCATGTGTACTTTCGCAAAAAGCCACAGGACAAAGTGTTTAGCCCGCAACCTGTGTACACGATACCGCCAAAGCGTGAATGGGTTGGTCTGACGGATGAGGAAATAAACAGCGTTCGTTATAGCCGAGATTGGACTGCGGATTGGACTGATACGACTTTTGCAAGAGCCATTGAAGCCAAGCTGCGGGAGAAGAATCATGGATAGAGAAGCTATGCAGATGGCGCTAGAGGCTTTGGTGGAAATCAACAAGTTGAGTATTGGTGAAAACGCCATCTGCCTGCCAGCGGAGATCGATGGTGCAATGGACGCCCTGCGCCAAGCACTGGAGACAAAGCGTGAATGGGTTGGGCTGACGGCAGATGAAATCTGGAAATGCAACAAAGCGAGTGGCAGTGCTGTGGAGTTTCACATTTGCTATGCACATCAGAACGTGTTGGATTTTGCGGAAGCTATCGAAGCCAAGCTGCGGGAGAAGAACAAGTGGTAAATATCGTAACAGGACTACGACTTAAAGAATCAAGTTAAAGGGGCGCAATCAATGAGCGGCGATCACAATATGTATCAAAAGGCAAAACGCAAAAACCAGTACGTTATCTTTGGTTCAGGAGGGCTTGCCAAGGAATTGATTGGCTACATCGAGGAAGAAGGAACGCACGAGATTGTGTGCGTGGTTTCAACGCAACCGTTTAACAATAAGCGCTATGCCGCCAAGTATCCCGTGGTGGAGAGCATCCGAGAGGGCGCGTTTCCTGGTTCTGAATTCTTGCTTGCTGTGGCGGACCCCGATGCAAAGCAAGCCATTGTTGCTGAGAACGAGGAAAGATGGGGGACGTACATACACAGCACAGCTACGGTATCGCCTTACGCGAAGATTGGCGAGGGTTGCGTTTTAGCGCCACAAGTGATCGTTACAGCGGATGCCTGGATCAACGATTTTGTGTTTATGAATACCAATGCAACGGTTGGGCATGACTCGGTAATTCACGCATGGACAACGATGTTTCCGAATACGGAAGTGTGCGGCGATTGCGTGATCGGCGTGTCTGTGATCATGGGCATTGGGTCTTATGTTTTACCGGGCAAAGAGATTGCTAACCGCGTGAAGATTTCAGCGGGTTCGATTGTCCGCCATCACTACAAAGGTCCGGTGCATGAGGGCGTTGTGCTGCAAGGCAATCCAGCGGCGCCGAGGTGATGAATGAGTTGGCTCTTTTCGCAGGCGCTGGTGGCGGCATACTCGGAGGGCATCTCCTTGGATGGAGAACCGTCTGCGCCGTTGAGTGGGAACCCTACGCCGCAAGCGTACTTGCCGCCAGACAAAATGATGGGATTCTCGCGCCTTTCCCGATTTGGGATGACGTTCAGACTTTTGACGGAAGACTGTGGCGGGGCATTGTTGATGTCGTATCTGGAGGGTTTCCCTGCCAGGACATCAGTGCAGCAGGAAAAGGTGCAGGAATCGACGGAGAGCGATCGGGCATGTGGCGGGAAATGGCAAGGATCATTCGCGAAGTACGACCCAGATACGCATTCATTGAGAACTCACCAATGCTCACTTCTCGAGGACTCGACCGAGTCCTGTCAGACCTTGCCAGCATGGGGTTTGATGCGCGATGGGGAGTGTTGGGAGCAGCCGACGTTGGCGCTCCGCATCAGAGGGACAGAATATGGATTGTGGCCCACGCCCGTGAGCTCAGAAACAAGCATGAGGAACACAAAATACAAACAAGGAGGTACGCCGCTCAGTTATGCAGTCCAGTATTGGCCGACTCCGCTAGCCTCGGACGGAACCAAGAATGGAAGTGATTCTCTAGCGAGAGCGGTGCAACCGGAGCTTCAGAAAACGTTTCGCAAGAATGCAAAGCAAACCTGGACAACACCGACTGCACATATGGCAAAAGAAGGGGGGTTTCCTTCAGAACATGAAAGGAACACTCCGACGCTATCTGCACAGGCTGGTGGAAAGTTAAATCCTAATTGGGTAGAATGGTTGATGAATTGGCCTATCAAATGGAGTGACATCAATGAATTTAACCCAAAAGAATTTGAACGGTGGAAGAAAAAAAGCTCAGCGTCTTTACAAGAATCTGGTTTGCTGCGAACGATGTGGTGGGACAGAGACCCTTCACAGGCACCATTTAGACCACAACACGATGAACAACAATCGCGACAACATAGCGATTCTTTGTCAGAAATGTCATGGATCGATCCACGCAAGCGAGAGATGGAAAGATCACACCAAGGACAAAATGTGCCTGTATTGCGGCAAAACATTCACATACAAACGACCGAGGGAAAAGACTTGCAGCAGGGAATGTGGCAACAAATTGGCATGGATGAAGCGCAGATTGTCCCAAGAGTTGCAAAAAACATAACCGCTCGAGTGGACAGACTTAAAGCCATTGGAAACGGACAAGTTCCAGCAGTGGCTGCAACAGCATTCAGGCTGTTAAGTGAAAACATAAGAGGAAGTCAGTGAACGCAGAACTATTAGCCGCAGCGCTTGGTAACGCCAAGCGTTATAAGAGGGGGTGGCTTGCGTCTTGCCCTGTACCTGGGCATGGCAACGGCAAGGGTGATCGGCATCCATCGCTTGCGATTACGCAACTCGGTGAGAAGTTTCTATTCAAGTGCTTTGGCGGGTGCGATCAAGAGGATGTGTTTGCCGCCATCAAACCGCACTTGCCTAATTCGTTGAACTGGAACCGCCCGCTGGTTGCGCGTGATCCTTTATCGGGTATCAGGCCGATTGTGCCGCCAACGATGAAAGAAGTGATGGCGTGGGATTACATCGATGAAAACGGTGAAGTCACAGCGCAAAAGGTTAGGTATGACGTTGAAGGTGGTGGCAAGACATACCGCCAATATCACCTTATCAATGGCGAGCGGGTGCCGACGATCCGTAACTGGACGCCGATCCCGTACAACTTGCCGGCCATGATCGCCAAGCCAAACGACCCTGTGTTTATCTGCGAAGGCGAAAAAGCTGCTGAGTTCCTGGCAGGGTTTTATGGCGTCGTAGCCATATCAGCGCACCAAGGGTCAAGCGATTGGCCGGCAGCGATCACGCCATGGTTTCATGGTCGATTGGTGGTGGTGCTGCCGGATAACGACATACCAGGATGGAAGTACGCCAAACGTGTCGTAAGGGCGCTGCTAGGGACCGCGCAAGCCATTAAGGTCGTGGATCTGGCGGATGATCAGTCAGCCATTGGCGATGATGCTGTGGAGTACATCGAAGGCCACACGTTTGAGCAATTCAAAGCCACGGTTGCGCTGGCAAGTGTGGTTGAGGATTACGAAGACCTTGAGCCGCCACAACGACTAACAGGGAACGAGGAAGCGGAGAGCGAACCGGAATCGGTTGCGCCGGAACCTGAACCGTTCCCGGAGGTATTAGAAGCGCAAGCGCAGCAGCGCTACAAGGTTGAGATGTGGCGTGACGCGAAGGATGAGCCGGTTAAGTGGTTGGTGGATAGGATTGTGCCGGAGAAGGGATTCATGGCGCTTTATGGGCCACCAGGAACCTTCAAATCGTTTATCGCGCTGCACTTAGCCGCCATGATCGCCAGTGGGGATTCGTGGCTGGCGCACGAAGTGCCGAATGCCGGTGAAGTCTTATACATTGCGGGTGAAGGCCATGGCGGTATCGGTACAAGGATTTCTGGTTTACGCCACGCGTATGAACTCAAGGACATACCCGTTGGCGTGATCAGGTCGCAAGTGAATCTACGATCATCAGATCAGGATTTTGCTGACCTGATAGCCGCCATACGAGCGTCCGAAATCCAGCGTCCGAAATTGATCATCATTGATACCTTAGCCCGCGCCTTTGGCGGCGGCAACGAGAACGCGTCCGAGGACATGGGCAGTTTCATTAGCAATTGTGGACGCCTGCAAGAGGCCACGGGCGCAGCGCTCTTGGTTGTCCACCATAGTGGCAAGGATGCCTCATTAGGTCTACGCGGTCACTCCAGTTTTTTAGGTGCTGTGGATACGCAGATTGAGATTACCCGCCATACCGATCAAATGTCGGGCACGCTCAAAGTGACGAAGCAAAAGGATGGCAAGGACGGTGTGGAGATTCATTTCTCCATGGAAACGGTGAACTTTGATCAGCAGGAAACGAACGAAACGCACGAAACGCCAGCCGCCAAGCTAAACCTGGGGTTTGAGGATGACTCGGCCAATACGCTTGTAGTCAAACCATTCGAGGGTGAATTACCCGATGGCGTTGGCTTTAGACCGCCACAAAACGCAAAGCCAAACGCAGGACGCGGTAAGCATCAGTCGATGGGTAGGGAAGCGTTACGCCATATCGTGAAGACGGAAGGGCAATACCAGATCGTTCAAGGTGAACGCCATCGCGTTGTGACGTTAGAGCGTTGGCGTGATGAGGTGTACGCCAGGCTAGGAAACGATGTGGAGGATAGTGATCGGAGGAAGCGTTGGAAGGAAGTGAAGGACAAGTTAGTTGAGCTTGAGTTTGCCGCCATAAGAAACGATTTGGTGTGGATCAAGCCGATTAATCAGGAAGGATTTTGATGTTAAGCGTCCGAATGTCCGAAAGTGATGTTTTGGCGTCCGAATTAGGGTGTCCTAAAGTTGATGTTTTGTCCTTTAAGCGTCCGAAAACGCGTACGAAGTTGTCCGAAAGCGTTGTAGAACAAGAAGTGAACGCGTCCGAAATGTGTGTGTGTCTGAAAGACACACATTCGGACGCTTCAATGTTTCGGACGCTTGATGTTTGATGTGTGATTTGTAGAGAAAGGATTTGGGTTATGGCGGCAAAAGATAAGCGCGGGAAGGTTAGAGATGGTTTGTATGGCGGATCAGAGGATCGGTTAAAGAATCCTTTTGAAGAGGATGACCAGATCGTGTTGGCGATGAATAGTGTGGCGGTCAGTGTGATGAAGAGGAAGCGTGAGGCGGATAAGGTTTGGGGTTTGGATCGTTTGGCGGAACTCGTGAGCGAGGAAACGCGGTTAAGGTTTTGGAAGCAGCTATGGCGGTGTAGGGATGCGCGGAAAGCGAGAGACGTTGAGGCGTATAGGTTGGCTTGTGGCGGGATGATGCGGGCGTTTGACGTGTTAGAGGCAGAAGCTAAAGCGATGAACGCTCAACCGTTGGCGGTAAGCGTTATGGAGGGTCAACGGGATGACGGGAGCGTGTTTGCGATTTGCGCTGATCCGGCAACTGTCCACGCCTACGCGGCAATGAGACCTGAGTGCGACTGCTGGACGATGGACGAGGTGGCGGTTATCTTGCAGCAGGAATTTTTCACGCAGGCGGTAAGCATCAAACGGGCAATGCCTGGCGCTGAGGTGTTGACGCTCATGGCGGAAGAAGATATTGGTCCGGTGTACAAGGGAAGTAGTGAGCAGGCTTACGCGTTGAGCAAAAGCGCGTTAGAGGCGATGGAACAAGCGAAAGGTAAGTGAGTGAACATGGAAGCAGAAAATCGAACTGAGGGCGATCTGACGCGTTTGAGCGGTACTGGTGAGGCGGAAAGCGAAGAAGGCGCGGTGCGCGAAGCGCGTGGCGCGGGATTGAGCAACGCGAAGCGTAGAGAGTTAAGGTCGATCGTGAATCGTGCGGTGCATAAGTTTCCAGGCGGCGAAGAGGGACTGTTTGAACAGATTGGGAGCGGCGTGAAAGTGTCCGAGTTAATAGGCGCTCTTGGCGTAAGCGAGGGCGCTTTTTATTCGTGGGCGGAAACGACTCCAGAGCGCAGCGAAGAATTTACGCGTGCACGCGCGAGGGCGGCACACGTTTTGGCGGAGCAAGGGCTGGCGATTGTCGATGGCGCTGACGCGGTTACGGCGAACCTGGCGAACGTCAGAGCGCGTTACCGGCAATGGCTCGCTGGCAAGTGGAACCAGCAAGCCTATGGAGAGAACAAGACGCAGGTGAACGTTCAGGTGAACATCACTGACGCGCATCTGATGGCGAATCGATACCGCGAAACCGTCAACGCCGTAAACGTCGATGACAACACTATTGATGTTGCGCCGCACAACGGGTAAATCGTTGCGCTGACGCAACGCGTGTCGCGTTTCCGCCACGTCGCGTTCGCGCAACACCCCCCCCGGTAGCATTTCGAGGGGGCGGCGTAGGCGCGCCACTCCACACGCGCCCACTCATGCTTCGCATAACGGGCATCGCGTGCCTTGCCTCGCATAACGCGCCATGCCTAGCTACCCCCCCCATTACCGCTTATCCGTTCGTCGGCTACCCAAAAAATTTTTGCGTAAACGTCCCCCATGACTGTAAACGCGGTGTACATTTACACCACTGACACAAACACAGGAAACGAGATGAAGTCCACAACAGCAACATTGATCATTGGCGGCGCAATGTTCGGCGCTTTGTACGCAACGATGATTTGGATGGCGTTATGAACTACGGTTATTTGCGCGTATCGACTGACGAGCAAGCCAATGGCACAAGCCTTGACACGCAACGCAGGGAAGTGACCGGCAACGCGTTAACGCATGGCTTGACGGTTGATCGGTTTATTGAGGATGCTGGCGTTTCGGGGCATTTGAATTTTCTTGATCGATTGGCGGCAAACGGTGTGACGCCACAACCTGGTGATGTGATCATTGTGGCGAAACTGGATCGGTTTAGCCGCAACTCGATGGATACGCTGAACACCGTTCACGCGTTCAAGGAGCGCGGCATTCGATTGATCATCAATGGGCATGGCGATGTAACGGATGAGAAGAACATTTATGGGCAGTTGATGCTTGAGATCATGGCGGCATTTGCGACGCACGAAAGGCGAGTGATTAAGGATCGCCAGCGCGTAGGCCAGGCGGCAAAGCGTCAGGCCGGCGGGCACGTTGGGGGATTGCCGCCTTTTGGGTTTCGCGTTGTAGGTGCTGGCAAGGCAGCGACCCTTGAGCCTGTTGCCGAGCAGCAAGCCGCCATTGCAACGATTAAGGCTTTGAAGGGAGCCATGTCGCTGCGTCAGATTGCCGGTGAAGTGATGAAATTGCATGGCGTGACGATTACGCACGCTGGCGTTGCAAAGGTGCTTGGACGTGAATGAAGAGTTAAAGAATCATGAGTTGGTGAAGTTGTTTGCGCGTGCCTTGGACCGGTACGCGAACAACGCACCGTTGTTTGTGCGTGAAGTGATTGGCGTTGAGCCTGATATTTGGCAGATTGAGTTTTTGCAAGCTATTTCGGATGGCGAGCGAAAGATCAGCGTAAGGTCAGGTCACGGTGTGGGTAAATCGACTGCTGCGTCCTGGGCGATGATTTGGTTTGTGCTTTGCCGTTATCCGGTGAAAGTGGTGGTGACTGCGCCAACGACAAGCCAGTTGTATGACGCACTGTTTGCTGAGTTGAAGCGTTGGGTTAAGGAATTGCCTGATGTGTGGCGGCAGTTGCTTGATCCGAAAACGGATCGGATTGAGTTGAAGTCATCGCCCACGGAAGCGTTTATCTCCGCCCGTACGTCGCGTGCCGAGCAACCTGAAGCATTGCAAGGGGTGCATTCGGACCATGTGATGCTTGTGGCGGATGAGGCATCGGGTATCCCTGAGTCCGTGTTCGAGGCGGCGGCGGGTTCCATGTCAGGGCATAACGCTGTGACGATTTTGTTGGGTAACCCAACGAAGTCCAGCGGGTTTTTCTTTGACACGCATAACCGATTAAAGGATGAGTGGTGGACACGTCGCGTGTCCTGCTATGACTCTAAAAGGGTAAGCGACGCCTATATCAAGGATATGGCGTCAAGGTATGGCGAAGAATCCAACGCTTTCCGTGTTCGCGTGTTGGGTGAGTTTCCGCGTACCGATGACGATACATTGATTGGCGTTGAGCTGGTGGACAGCGCTTTTCACCGTGACGTTGAAACGACGGACACGCAAACGGTGTGGGGTTTGGATGTGGCGCGATTTGGAACGGACGCCACGGCGTTGGCAAAGCGTAAAGGTAATGCGGTGACTGAGATACGCAAGTGGCGTGGGTTGGATTTGATGCAGACCACGGGCGCGGTGGTCGCCGAGTACGAGGCCATGAAGCCAGAAGACAGGCCCGTTGAAATCCTTGTCGATTCGATTGGCTTGGGGGCCGGCGTTGTGGACCGCTTGCGCGAATTGAATCTGCCTGCGCGTGGAATCAACGTGGCTGAGTCTCCGGCCATGGGAACGATTTATGTGAACTTGCGTGCTGAGTTATGGGGAAAGATGAAGGCGTGGTTGGAAAAGCGCGATTGCAAGATTCCTAAAGATGAGTCGCTTTTGGCGGAACTTGTCTCACCGCGTTATTCGTTTAATAGCAACGGGAAGATGAAGCTAGAGAGCAAGGACGAGATGCGAAAACGCGGGATTGGATCACCTGACATGGCTGATGCTTTGGCGTTGACCTTTGCCAGCGATGCAGGAACGGCGTTGTACGGTAAGGCTTACAACTCGCAGTGGGGTAAGCCGATTAAGCGGAACTTAAGAGCGGTTGTTTAATTGAGAGGGGTAGAAATGGCAAAACGAAAAATGCGTAGATCAGAAAGCAAGAAGATGATTTTTGATTACTTAAAGGGATTGAAGAACCCTGTGAATGCTTGGCATTTGGCGGCAAAGTTTGATATGACCACCAAAAGGATTGATCAACTCATGTCCGAGTTGGCGGGAGATGATCTTATTGTGAAGTCCAAGGGGATAAAAGACGTTGAGATACCTTGGAAGAAAGTGATGGTGAATTACTTTGAGGTTAAGGAAGA